>WLWI01003205.1_pt1 | contig 14023 bp, 6 predicted proteins | sample 6701501 | NCBI WGS metagenome assembly WLWI01 (sample SAMN12718690, study PRJNA515312) | sponge metagenome | isolation source: marine sponge | host: Mycale hentscheli | place: New Zealand: South Island, Marlborough, Capsize Point | collected 2014-11-01
TAAACTTTGAAAGCAGTGGCAAAGAAGCGCAGCTTGATAAATACTTCACGATTGTTTTAAGAAGAGAGTACAAGCTATAAACTTTTTCAAAGTTGCGTAAGGCAGTGCAGCAGGATTCTCCGCGCTCGTTAATTGAAAAATACTGGAACTGTGAACGCTTTACCTAACTTACGTAATTAGAAGCGCGGGCGAAATTTTTTGACGTGCGCATACATACCTACATATATATATATATATATATCTGAAATCTCAATTGAACACGACTGAGAGTCAGCTTCGCTCGCTTCGCTCGCTCGCTGAATAAATAAACATCCCCGATTTTCGATTGTGTTACCCCTGTAAGTGTCTCGCTCGCTACGCTCGCTCGCCAATTATACAATAGTAGCTGATTCTTTACTTTGTTAAATGTTTAGATGGCAAATTGTCCACTAGATGGTAATAATATGTTGTATGCTTTGCTTCAAGCTCAAAATGCAACTCAGCCTACATTGTCATCAGAAGTTGTTCTATCTAACTCAGTGGTGACAGCATTATTTTCTGGTTTAAACGTAAGCTGAATTTACAACTTAACTATTATATCTAACAACAGCTTTGGAATAGCATTCTCTGAATCTCAGCAATTCTGTAAGTGTATGAACATTTCCTAAGCATACATCCATTATATGTACATATCGTCTCATTATTAGGTACTAATGACATTGAAGGAGTAAACATTTGCTTAACAATGAGGATTGGAATATATAACATATCATGTGACTATACCACCATAGGATGTAATTATAGTGGATGTTCCTATGAATTATCATCAACAAATAGTAATATGAATGGTTCTATAATAGGAAAGAATTATGAGTTAGTGAATATTGATGTGAATACACAGTATAACCTCACTGTCACTGATATCAATGGAGATTATGTGATTTCAATACAACAATTGTATGTTCACTTCATTTTTTTATGCTCATCAGTAACAGGTTAGGAAGACAAAAACATTATTGTGGTAACTACTATTCATATGATCAATGTTTTTACGTAGGTGCCAAAACTACAACTTTCAGTTTAGCAACAATTGATAATAATAACATATTGATTACATCTGTAACAGTTGGAGTATTGGTACCCGTTTTGATGATAATAGTAATATTAGTGGCTTTTGTCACAATTAAACTTCTAATCAGAAATGGTAAGATACAATGATATGGCAAGGATTATCATTAATTTTTTTGGTGTTTTTATGGTACATGTGTAGTCCTCTAACAAAAATCACAATTTATTATTGTTAGTTTAGCTCTTGTGAATTTGTTGCAGCATAAATTAAGATTTAATATGTATGATGTTGTTGAGTTCTTCCGTCTTCCTATTTATAATAATATCGAAGTGTGTGACACCTACTTAAAAAAAATACAGCAATCATTAACTATAGCATAGCTTGGAAAAATACAATTCAAATTTTTGTACGTACTCATCCTTACATGAGTATTCTTCAGTGATCATGTGTACAAAACTTGTAAAATTTTGCACAACCATGCTTATAGTTTGTGTTGTCAGGTTAAAGTATCATTCTATTTCATTGTGCTTGATGAAGTTTCAATAACACTTATATTTTCAACCACTTATCATAATCATTTCTCAGTTATTAAAATTGTATTCTATTTCTATTTCTAATTCATCATAACGGTGCAGTTAATAAAACAATTTATCATGACAATGAATGATTTCTTACTAAACACTTACTTTTATTTTCAACTTACATTATTTTTATAACAATAATAAAGAAGCAGGTATTTCTCACATAATATCAATGCAATCTCATAAATACAAGACTATTGATCACTTTTCATTCAGTAGTAGTTCAGCATTTTTGCTGATATTATTGCTTTAATACTGATTTACTTCATCCTCAAAATTATAACTTTTTTGTGTAATGTCAAGTATAGCTATAATTGTTAAAAATAGCAACAGTGTAGATGTTTACATGTTGGACACAAAAGTGACTGTGAATCAGCTTATATCAAAATACATTAATCAGAACAAGGATTATGATGTACTGTTTCTAATACAGTGTCTAAAACGTATTGTTTTCATTGGATTTTTTAAAATAAAAAATAATTCTACAACCTTATAGATTTTTTGAAAAAATTATTCACGTACTTAAGTTTTAATACAATGAGTCTTCAGCAAGTTATTTAATTATTAATAATGTATTCCTTGTGAATATCTACATTACATTTTTGTTCAAATTGTCACAACTGCAAACTTAAAAACGCTAGATAAAGCTAATAAATTATTTACACATTGCTTAAAAAACTGAGCATCAACAAAAAGGGAAGTTTGAGACTAATTGAATTGGCTTTGGGTATAATCTAAGATACATTTTAAACTCGTGTTGAGGTCACCGAATAAGACAATTTAATGTGAATCTCACGTAAAGGAAACAGATTGTTTATTTACTGATTGTGTAGCACGTTATTATCATGGATATTAATGTGAATTTAGTGTTCCTTCACAGGAAATTAATAGTTTGTAATCATGGGTTGCCACAATGGTCTTCAATTATTTTCATTTTGTAGAATTAAAAAACAACAATGTTTTGTCAATATTTATTTTTTAAATTCATAATAAAGTGATGCATAAATGGTATTAGAATTGTATATATGTTTTGATGGGCCTAAAATAATGTAATGATGTCATGTGAAGGGAGGTATTAGCTGCATATGGCATTATCCTCAATTGAGCTCAAATGGAGATCACAACTTGTTTAGTGAATAATATTGTAACATTTGTGGTATTTCTCAGTTTCATCAGAAATTAGTTAATAAAATGAATCATCACACTAAATGCTAATATATTGTATACTCACTTTCATTAAAAACCGATAAAGCATGTTGTATAACAATCGCATAATATATAATAATATATATCATACTTCTTACATGAGTCAGAGTGTGATATGGTGAAATATTTATAGTAATATGAGTTATCTCACTGGTCACTTACCTACGGATAACATTGTGAAGATATTTAGCATGGCTTAAAATAATATACTTTGTACGTACGTAATTGAAACAATTTTTTTTTAGTTATTCAAGATTTAGCAAGACGATGTTGTCATTATTTGGGGAATATAAATTAAGAAATAATTATACATTTACTTCTGGAGAGATGAAGACTATACGATACTGAAAGCACAAAAAATGGAAAATGGCTAAGAAAACTTGGAGTGATTTTTTATAAGTGACTATTGAGCACAATTACTGTTGTATATCAATTCATTAATTTAAGTATCTATGTAATACATCAAATAGTTACTGTTATTTATAAACCTTTATAAAACTACAAGAGAACTATAAACTATAAGAGAGACCATAGCATCAGAAAAAAATTTCATATTTACCTTTAAGTTACGCCATCCTTAATTGTAACAATGAAATTACATTTTTTTAGAATATTATATTAAGTGCTGTGAATATTTATATTGCTTTTCTGCTTTCAGTTACAATAATACATTTATAATAATCTCTGTTTAATTCATGAAGTTTTTTTGTTCTACTGACTATATAGATTGTTGGAAGATTGTTCCTGTACTTAAGTATTTATACATTGAGTCTTCAGCATGATATTTTATTATTAATAATCTATTCCTTCTTAATATATACATTATATTTATGTTGAGGTGGTCACATACTGCAAACGGAAGAAATATTACTCATATTATTTATAACTATAATATAGTTTTTAGTTCCATGAGAAATGTTTAACACATTATGAGATTTTTATATTTCATATACATAAGATATCAATTCTTGGGGATTCAAACCATTATGTCTATGGTACTAAAACTTTATCAAATGATATCACTGCTACCTCATAAATATTGGACTGTTGATCACATTATAATTATCATTAAGTTTTTCAGCATCATCTTGATAATATTGTTTATAGATGAAAAAAAAAATAGGAGCAGTTTAGATGTTTACCCAGTAATTATTTAATTGGACATAAAAAAAGCGGGGAATCGGCAATCACAAAAAACATTTATTCAGAGGAAACATTACAATGTACTGGTGTCTAATACTTTTTATATTTTTATTTCATTCACATTCTGAATTGCATCCAACTCACAACTGTCTTCAGCGCTCAATGAAGAATGTTCACCAAAATATTGCACATCCACTTGTGCAAGAACTTCCAGGCCCAGTAACTCCAGATATAATCTTCTTGGCCTACTTCACTACCACTGAAGCAGGAAAGCGATGGATATTCTTCTTCCCCAGTAATCGGGCTAAGAACCTCAGCCTCACTAAGCTGTTTCTTGATCATGTTTTCCAAAAAAAATTGGGAAATTTTTTTTTATCTAATTACAGTAAAAACAATCAAAAGGGCAATAAAAGCACTGGCGACAAGATGGTAATATTGAATTTAAGCTACCACTTGAGATAACGCTTGAAAAAATTCTTGAAAAATGTGTATTTTAATTTACAAAATCGGTTGGCTACGTATTAAGGGATATTCATTACATGTTAGTGTACCTGGTGTGTTTTCATGTATGTGGTGTTTTTGTTGTAATTGGCAGTGTTAAGCATTAACTATTAAGGATATCTTTGTGTAAGTAATATTAATGAAATATATGATTGTTGTTGTTTTTCATTTGTATTGTAGGTTGTGAAATTTATTATTACAATTTTCAGCAACAAGTTCACCTGACTTTTTGACATAGTATGTGTTACTTTTAAACCAAACTTAAATATCATCGTAACTTAATTTGACACCGTAAGTGTATATAATTTCTACATATTTTTTTTTGTGTGTCAGCAATTTATAAGTTACTAAACTAATAGTATACAACTACACAATCATTGCTACAACTGAGTAAGTAAAACGTGAAATTCATCATTTGCTTTACGTAAGACTAACTATAGTTTACCATATTATGATTTAGGGTTGTATAAGATTACAATAAACCATGAGCAGATTACAAGTGACAGGGAAGACCAACTTTTTACTGGGTAGTGTACACGCAGTAAACTATGAGTGACACGAAGTATTCTAATTTAGAGTTTACTTTCATGTTTTGCTTATGATTTACTGTCCAGTACACCATTGATAAAACTTAAGTAAATCATTACAAATGTTTTATTGTTAGGTAAAACATGATTGTTAAAGCAGTACAATAGTTCGGCATGTTCTTCGGAAGGTGATGGACTGCAAACAGTATTCTTCTAAATGTTTCTACACTGAAACAATTACTTGTCAAAGCTGTACCTGGATCCACCTTTCCTAATAGGCGAGTTAAAGTGTTGTTAAGTTATATATTGAAAGTTGGCATGCTCAGTTGAATCACTAGTGTGCTACCATCAGCTGGGTGTCACACTGATTTCTTAGTGCCCATGAGGTGGATGTAGAACCTGTTGACCATAATAGCGCTTTTCCTGTTGTACTTGCCTTATACTTGTAGACTATTTCAATTTTTCTCCTATATATTAGGAGAGAAGAGGGGGAGGTTATAAAATGTGTCAGGTGGTTACAGTTGGGCGATAGGCCTACACAAGTTTGTACATGGGCAAGGCGTCTTTACTTGTTTTTCCACACCCTGGGTATCAATTTAGACTGCGGACAGGACCTTACCATCTGATATGGCTCAAGATAGTGATAGAGTAACTCCACTGCCATACATTACAAAGACCAGATGGTGTCACATTTTTTGTTTGGCTGATTGTTTTGTGAAATCTCATATTGCAATAACCCCAAATTAAGCTGACTGCTGGTAAAACAGTCACATGGTCAACTATCCACTCTGTTATCTTTCCCACATGTTCATTACATTTCTGAAACAAGTTCCCTAGGGTATCTAGACTGCAGTGCTTATTGAAATTTTGCCAAATACTACAAGTGTTTCACAAGTTTGTGATAACCTGAAAGTGATCACTCCAAGTGGATCCACTTCTCTACAAATGCCTGTTTATTCCATCTTAGTCATAATAATCATACTTCATGGCCACCAGTGTTAAGTCTCACTGTGGTGGACTAGCCCCACATGGTGACAGTAACACAATAACTGCACATCTAAGTAACTACTAATTGGTGATTGTATAGACATTGTATAGACTTGTTAATTTGACTCATTAACATTTTGTTTCATTTATTTTGTGAGCAGAGCAATACTTAATAGTGCCTGTGGTGTAATGGACACCAACATTTATTAACTGTTTAAGTTTCTACCCATATACATTGACCCTGATGTATTTCCCATGTCCTTCCTCAGTAATTATTTAATTATCTACTCTCCTATTTATCAATTATATAATTACTTACTTTGTATTCATCAATTATGTAATTAATTAACTAGTTTATTTATGTTTCTTTTTCTCATGCACCCTTATTCATTTGTGATAGCTGGTTTTCTATTGGCTGGCAAAGTATCATTCTGGGAGTTTTTGCTGTATGTCATATTGACCTATGACACTAACTGAACCTCTGGGCTCAGGGAAGCTTAACTCCTAACTCCTGGTGGCAGCGATCTGCCTAGAACAGATTAATCTCGATTCTGGGAACTTATTCTAGCCTTCCTTAGCCAGAAGGTCAAGAAGCTCCTGGGAACTCTAATCTCCCACACGTGATTAAATTGCTAGAAAATACAAGAAGGAAATAATTGACTAAAACAATCACAATTCTTAGCATGTACAAATAATCAAGTAAAGGATATGAAATTTAGCTGATGTGGTAGAAGTGGAGAGAGGCTGGCAAGACGGCTGATGAAGAAGGAGAGTTCCAGAGTTACCGCTGCCACCACGTTTGATCACCAAAAATCCTTTTAAGTGAGACATTGAAAGAATGTGATGCAAATGCTCTGCTTAACATTTTCACATTATTGAACTATTTGCCACTCTTTCTTTAAGTTTGTGTTCTTGTGAACACTCAAGATCAACTCTTCGTAGGCTTCGCAACTATTTATGAGATACACTAAACTGAAAAAAGACTAACTGCTATAGATCAGATCAATATCAATTATGAAATGGAAATGGACATTGATAGTGTTTTTATCTAAACAAGCATCTATGTAAAATAAAGGTGCAAGTTTATGGTTGTATTTTTTTTTCAATTAGCTAAATTCATTTAATATTGTAATATTGTATTTTTTCATTCAGTTTTATCACTCTCTCATGCTCAACCCAAGTGTCAATAAGCTGCTTGGTTTAACCAATAATCTATTTTATGAGAAATCGAGGTGTGGCTTTTATGGAATGGGTGTGGTTGTGATAAATTGGGTGTGACTACACTTTAAGTTAATTTTAAGCCCCACTCTGAAAAATCCTGTCTTTGCCACTGCATTCTGATGCTGGTTGAACATTAATTTCATTTGTTGTTGTTTGTTTTTCATTTAATTTCATTTGTTGTTGTTTGTTTTTCATTTAATTTCATTTGTTGTTGTTTGTTCTTTTTTTTGACTTACCTGATAGTTTAATTAAGGTAAATAATAAAAACTTTTGGTGTTATATCGAAACATAATATAATTAAATGATATGTTTATTAAAAGGGTAATTGTGCTTGGTTACCACAATTTATCATAGTGTGGTAAAGGGTTCATTACACAACACATATTATCAATCCTTTCTAGACACTAACAATATGACAGGATTGAGAAGCAGCTAGTGCCCTCGAAAACTCGACGATAAAATAATTGTACTATAGAAAATTATAGTAATTACGGCTGATAGCTAATTCACTATTAAGCTTTCTATGCTTAATTAAGTTTTAATTATTAGTACTATTGTTGAACTATATAGCTATAGGGCAAAGCAGTAATTTTTTATTTACTAATATGTGTTTAAATTTATAGTTCAATCTCTAGAATTGCATTAATTTAACACTAAATTAGTTTCATATTAAAATTTAACCAAAAATATTTCTACAGAAACAATGTCAATATGTTTCAAGAACTATAAAAACTGGAATCAATTAATACTTTAAATGATAAAAATTAGTGAATAATGCAAAAAAAAGGCTTAGGCATGGTCTCAGTGCTAATAGACATCATTTTACAAAGTTTGAGCTCTAGTACATGAGTAATCTCCTCCTTCCAAGTGAGTGACATCAAGAGGAAGCAATACAGGAGTAAAGTTGAACACCTAATCTTTTTAATGAAATTTATTTATGCTGTATTCACTATTGTTCCACTGTATTCATAATCAATATGATAGTTTACAATGTGTTAACTTAAACGATTTTTTTTAAACATATCATCATGCTTAGTATAAATGGGAAGGGTGACTTTACAACTTATCTGGGACACTTGTTTCTCTTATGGCATGGTCAGTGTTTGCTGTTTATCATCCATCAGTCAAGTATATGTTATGCCCCACCCCTTCATTCATCGTTTTTGTATCACTCTTGTAAACTCACATGTATTCGGGGGGGGGGGGGGGGGGGGGGGGGCCTGTTTTTCTGAAAAGTATTAAAATCTAACAAAAGTTTTTTTTTATTTGTCTTCTCATCTTTTTTCGTTTGTTGGGGGGGGGGGGGGTGTGCGGGGGGGTGGGGGGGGGGGGGGGGGGGGGGGGGCGGGCCTGTCTTGCTGAAAATGATTAAAGTCTAACAACAGTTCTCTTATTAGTAGCTGCTTATCCTATACTCACTCTCTAGAGCTTAAGTTAAACCAGTTCCAATAAGCTGTTACAAATATTCTTATTTAAATTTGATATCATTTAGCATGAGAAATCAAAAGAATAACGGCACAGTCTTACTAAATCTTGAATAACTAAGTTTTTTGTTTCAATTATGTAGGTACAAACTATATTATTTTAAGCCACGCTAGATATCTTCACAATGCTATCTTTAGGTACATGACCAGTGAGATAACTAACGTTATCACATGGTGTTATCTCATGTCTGTATGCAAGCTCATTACCCTAGTGGTTTGGCTTACAGTGTAATAAGAGGTTTATTCCATGCTAGGTACCTTCACTAAAGTAGTTTGTTGGTAACTCTCTTTGTGTAAAGTTGGCCTTAAAACTCTCTAGAGCTCCCCATACTCCAAGCTAATATTTTAGAAGCTGATCTAACCTGGTTGGATAGACTCCACTAGAGAATGGTAGCTGTAAGAACACTGAAAGCTGGTAAGCCAGGCCAGTTGCTATAACCACTAGGGTAATGAGCTTGCATACAGACATGAGACAACACCATGTGATAATGTTAGTTATCTCACTGGTCATGTACCTAAAGATAGCATTGTGAAAATATCTAGCGTGTAAAATAATGTAGTTACCATACTCTAAGCTAATATTTTAGAAACTGCTCTAACCTGGTTGGATAGGCTCCACTAGAGTATGGTAGCTGTAAAAACACTGAAAGCTGGTTCAGAGTGATATGGCATGATATTTCACTCTCAGGCTTTATTTTCACTCGCGTCTGGCTCATGAAAATATATTAGCCTGCTCATGAAATATTTTGCCATATCACACTCTGACTCATGTAAGAAGTACTATATATATTATTATATATTATGCAATGGTTATACAAAATGCTTTAACTTTTTTATTGCAAATGAAAGTGGGTATACCATGCGTTAGCATTTAGTGTGATTATTCATTTATTAACTAATTTCTGAGAAATATAACAAATGCTGTAAACAGTGAGAAAATTTTAAAAGAAGTGATTTAAAAAGTATTATATATATTTATTGCAAATTCATAATGCACAATGTGTGTCGTTTTTATTTAGCTAGTTCCTTGAGAAATGTTTAAAAACATTTTGAGATTTTAACATTTTTTAATATGCACAGAATGTCACATTAAAACAATTACATCATTGAGAAAACATGAAATAATAATTGTTTTCTCAAAATCCAATAAATACTTAAAAACAATTTGTTACAAGTATTGTGATGCATATGTCAGCCATTGAAGTATAAACAAGTTCTATTTTTCTATCTACATTAGTCACTGCAACTCACGAAGTAATTTAAAATTTGTAAATTAAAAAATTGTATTAGATATTGTAATTGTTCATGTATTACTATTTATATCCAATAATATTAAGTTATATTATTTGTAGCAACAAAATGTTTAGAAACTCAACCCTGCCACTGATGTTCCTGTTGAAATCACTATCATTAATGATGTATTACAATTAACGACATAATAACTTTCATGAATGCCACAAATATTACACTCTTCACTAAACAAGTTGTGATCTCCATTTGAGCTCAATTATTGAGAATAATGTTATATGCAGCTAATAACTCCATTCACATGACATCATTACATTATATGTGCACCAATAGAAAACATACCTATATACAATTCTGATACCATTTAAGCATTTGGTCACTTTATTATGAATTTAAAAAATAAACATTGACAAAATGTTTTTTTTTTATTCTACAAAATTGTAAATTATTGAGGACCATTGTGACAACCTATGATTACAAACTATTAATTTCCTATGAAGGAACACTAAATTCACGTTAATATCCACTACTAACAATCCATTTTCTTTACATGAGATTCACATTAAATTGCCATATTTGGTGATCTCAACACGACTTTAAAATTCATCTTAGATTATAATCAAAGCCAATACTATTAGTCTCAAACTTCCCTTTTTGTTGATGCTCAGTTTTTAAGCAATGTGTAAATAATTTATTAGCTTCATCTAACATTTTTCAGTTTGCAGTTGTTACAATTTGAACAAAAATATAATGTAGATATTCACAAGGAATACATTATTAATAATAAAATAACTTGCTGAAAACTCAATGTTGTATTAACACTTAAGTACGTGAATAATTTTTCCAACAATCTATAAGGTTAATGGAATTCTTTTTTATGAGCTAATAAAATCAAAGGAAAAAAACATGTTTTAGACACTGTATTAGAAACAGTACATTATAATCTTTGTTCTGATTAATGTATTTTGTTATTGACTGATTCACAGTCACTTTTGTGTCCAATAAAATAATTACCATGTAAACATCTACACTGTTGCTATTTTTAACGATTATAGCTATATACTTGACATTACACAAAAAAGTTAATATTGAAGATGAAGTAAATCAGTATTAAAGCAATAATATCAGCAATAATGCTGAACTACTGAATGATAAGTGATCAACAGTCTTGTACTTATGAAATTTCATTGATATTATGTGATATAATACCCGCTTCTTTATTATTGTTATAATAATAATGTAAGTTGATGATGGAAAATAAAAGTAAGTCTTTAGTAAGAAATTGTTCATTGTCATGATAAATTTTAACTGCACCGTTATGATGCATGAATTAGAGATAAAAATAGAATAAAATTTTTAATGAGTGAGAAATGATTATGATGAGTGGTTGAAAATGTGTTATTGAAACCTTATCAAGCACAATGAAATAGAATGATACTTTAACCTGACAACACAATCTATAAGAGCACTGTTGTGCAAACTTTTACAAGTTTTGTAAACATGGTAACTTCCCAAACATTTTACTTGAGTGTGGTGTTTACTCTTCATATGGAAATGAACCACAATATACAATATTGAGTGACATGACAGTCATGATTAATGATAGATAAAGTTTAAATATGGGTACATTGTATATAGTAAAAATTTAATTGTAGCTAAATACGTTGAGGTCACAAAATTCACCTTTCATGGCATATTAATTTTCATAGTTATTTCTTGACAGTTAGTTTTATTATTTATCACTCTTAATATTTCATTTTTGAGAGTTGAGTGTTAATAACACTGGGATTTATGACCTCAGAACCAATGAGTCGCATATGTTTTAAGATCTTTTCCAAATGGTGTTTGAATTCTACCAACATGTTTACCTAAGTTGGTTTGTGTAAAAACAACAACAACTGTATATGTGAGTTTTGCCTTCTCTAGAATGTTTTGTAGCTATGCACTGTTCACATCATATTGAAAGTTTACTTCTCTTCTTGATTAAAGAATGTTTGGTCAGTCAGTTAACAATAATTATAGACACTGAAGTATACTTATGCTCATGTAATACAACATAGGAAGAACAAACCATTATAATTTTTTTTTGTGTTACTGTGGTATCTTGTGCCTATTAATGGTATCATCCTATAGGTATTAAATTATTGAGATCATGTATGTTACATTCTGTATTAATATACTTTCTGTATCATCCCTATCCAATGAGTTGTGTACCATTACAGGATTGATTCAGATGTTTTACAAATAATTGGTTTACACTAATAGTAAAATACTATTTACACAGTATACTATCTACATTGTCTGTTGGTATTCTGTTCATCCAAGTAGATTATAAAAAATCACTTCACTAAATTTAATGTGGTAGCTAGTTGTAACTTCTGACAAAAGTAGCTATAATATTATTACAGTACAAATTTAGCTATATAGAAAGTATTTTTTTGTAATGTATGAACAACTTCATGAGTTTTCAAAACTGATCAAGGAAGCTAGTTAACATCTGACAATAATTTATTACAAATTTAGCTATAGAGAAAGTTTTGTTTTGTAATGTGTAAACAACTTCATGAGTTTTTCAAAACTGATCACTGGAGAATACTCATGTAAGGATGAGTATGTACAAAAATTTGAATTGTATTTTTCCAAGCTATGCTATAGGTAAGGGATTGCTGTATGTTTGTTAAGAAGTGTCACGTACTTAGCCATTATCATAAGTATATAGGAAGACGGAAAAACTCAACAACATCATACATGTTAAAGCTTAGTTTATGCTGCAACAAATTCACAACAGCTAATCTAACAATATAATAAATTGTGATTTTTGTTAAAGTATTACACATGTACCAGAAATACACTACACAATAATGATAAATTAACACAAAAAATATAAGTGAATCATTGTCATGAAGATCAAACTTAGTTCTATTGCACACTTTCATAAAGTGGAACTGGACTAGACTGTGATACAGTGGAATGATATTTTTTCTTAACGATGTCATATGACAGATTAGTCTCACAGGTGAAGTCATCAGTTGGTGGAGTAGAAATTGCATTTACTACACCATATGATTCATTGTTGTCATACTGAAGACAAATCTAAATATAACATTAAAGCATATCACTAATTTTATACACCTATTTAATTAATTTACAGTTCATTTATATTTTAATATAGATATTTTTGACAAATAAATTATAACTTACAATAACTGAATATTGGCTCATTAAAATTCACATATTTTTGGATTCCTATTTAATTTTATTTCTACTTCTATTTAAATAAAGTAAAATGTATTTTAACATTTTTTCTTGATAATGCACTTAGGCAATGCTTGTAGAATATCAATGATATTAAAGAACTCTATAAAATTGTATTTTATGGACACATGTAGCTATAATATTTAAAAAAATTTTACATACGTACATCTGCAGCTTTTGTTTTCCTTGCATCAGATCTTCATACAAGTATATTTAGATAAATATTGTTAACGTATAAATTTTTGTTAGATACTTACTTTCCTCTTGATTTACATGGAAACTTATCTATTGACAACACAATCATTCATGTAATAATAATTATTGTCATATCATTGTATCTTACCATTTCTGATTAGAAGTACAAAAGTGACAACAGCCACTACCATTAACACAATCATGAAAACAGGCACCAATACTCCAACTGTTACAGATGTAATCAATATGTTATTATTATCAATTGTAAGTAAACTGAAACTGGTAGTTTCGGCACCTACGTAAAAACATTGATAATAGTTACCACAAAAATGTTTTTGTCTTCCTGACCTGTTATAGGTGAGCATAAAAATATGAAATGAATATACAATTGTTGCATGGAAATCACATCTTCTCCATTAATATCAGTGACAGTGAGGTTATATTGTGTATTTACATCAACACTCACTACCTCGTAATTCTTTCTTATTATAGAACCATTAATAGTACTATTAGTAGATGATAATTTATAGGAACATCCACTATAATTACATCCTATAATATAGTCACATGATATGTTATATATTCCAGTCATCATTGTAGAACAAATATTAACTCCTGCAATGTCAT
>WLWI01003210.1_pt1 | contig 14013 bp, 17 predicted proteins | sample 6701501 | NCBI WGS metagenome assembly WLWI01 (sample SAMN12718690, study PRJNA515312) | sponge metagenome | isolation source: marine sponge | host: Mycale hentscheli | place: New Zealand: South Island, Marlborough, Capsize Point | collected 2014-11-01
CAGACTGACGCGGAAGGTAAACATGCAAAAACTCGATTTACCAGGGAACAGGTATTTTCAAAGACCTGTCTCGTTAAGGCAAATATAGAAACAGGTCGTACTCATCAAATTAGAGTTCACGCTCAACATGCAGGTCACCCCATTGCAGGTGATGAGAAATATGGTGACCGCGAGTTAAATAAATCATTACGACATGCTGGTCTGAAACGCATGTTTCTACATGCTTCTCATCTCAAATTAAGCAGCTATGGTAGCAATGGTTTGAGTATATACGCACCCCTGGCCCCTGCTCTGAAAGAATTCCTCCAACAGCATGATTAAATTAAAAAAAACAAACTTACAATATCAGCTGCTTATCTTCGATTGGGATGGCACTCTTGCCGATTCACTGCATCATATTGTTCGAGCGATTCGGCACGCTTCAAATGAACTTGATTTTCCTGCAAAAAGTGATGAAGAAATAAAAGGCATTATTGGTTTGGGTCTTGAAGAGGCCTTACAACGACTGTACCCAACAATAGATCCGAAAAGGCAACATGCTATGGCCGCGCAGTATAGAGATTATTATTTGTCAACAACAAGTGAAGGAGTTGAGCTGTTTCCCGATGTGGAAGATACGATGAAACTGTTACATGCTAATGGACACGATCTCGCCGTAGCAACCGGTAAAAGCAGAAGAGGCCTGGATAGGGCTTTAGAAGACAGTGGAATAAGTCAGTATTTTCACTATTCCAGGTGTGCTGATGAAACTTTCTCCAAACCTCACCCTCAGATGCTGGAAGAGATAATCGATTTGTTCGCTGTAGAGCGGGAGAGAGTATTGATGATCGGAGATAGTGAGCATGACTTACAAATGGCAATTAATGCGGGAGTACGTTCAGCGGCGGTCAGCTATGGAGCTCAATCTTGCGAATATTTACTAAAATATAATCCCGCTACATGTTTTAATAATCTAGGTGAATTACCCGAATGGCTTTCTCAAAGTGGAAATTAGACATGGAATGTAAGAGTGAATGAGAATATGAACGATAATACAGAATCAAAACTGGAACAAAAAATGGTCAACCAGCTTGCCCGGGAATTCTTGCGCGAGCAACGTAGGCATAGACGTTGGAGTATATTCTTTAAATCGCTATTGGCTTTGTATCTATTCGTTTTTCTGATCATATATATTGGCGGTGAATGGCAGGGAGGAGGTTTTGGCGGCGAAAAACATACTGCATTAATTGATATTCAGGGAGTGATTTCAACGGGTAGTGAGGCAAATGCCGATTACATCGCGTCGGGTCTTCGAGCGGCGTTCAAAGACGAAAATACAGCAGGTGTCATTGTTCGAATCAATAGCCCCGGAGGCAGTCCGGTCCAATCTGGTTACGTTAGTGATGAAATACGGCGTTTACGCGACAAATACCCGGAAATTCCACTGTACGCGGTAATCAGTGATCTATGTGCATCTGGAGGCTATTACATTGCATCAGCGGCAGATAAAATTTATGCGGATAAGGCCAGTTTGGTAGGGTCGATTGGCGTTATCATGTCCGGTTTTGGCTTTGTCGAGACAATCGACAAGTTGGGAATAGAACGACGGGTACGACATGCCGGAGAAAGTAAGGCCTTTCTTGACCCATTTTCACCGCAGAAAGAAGAAGAATTGGCACATGTCGATCAACTCCTTGATGATGTTTACCAGCAGTTTATTGATACGGTTAAGGAGGGGCGTGGAGATCGATTGAGCACAGATGAGAAAATTTTTTCTGGGCTAATCTGGACTGGCGAGCAATCGCTGGACCTGGGGCTGGTTGATGAATTAGGTAGTGCTGGATATGTTGCCAGGGAAGTAATTGGCGCCGAAGATATTGTCGATTTTACCTATCGAGAGAACTATCTGGATCGCTTTGCGGGAAGCCTCGGTGCCAGTCTTGCTAGCCAAATATCAAGTATACTGAATTATCAATTAAAATAATAAGTTATGTAGTATATTTAAACTTAACTATTAGGGTATATTCAAGTTCTCCTGGCGCAGCATTTCAGATAATTTAATCAGTGGCAGTCCGATTAAGGCTGAAGGATCTGGCCCCTGCATGGATTCCACCAGACTAATCCCCAACTTCTCAGATTTAAAACTGCCCGCACAGTCGTAAGGCTTCTCTACAGCCAGGTACCGTTCTATTTCATCATCAGAGTAGTTACGAAAGTGAACTTTATACTCAACGCATTCCAGTCTCTCTACTCCAGTGTTCGAATTGAGCAGACAAAGTCCGGTATGAAAACTGAGTGTTTCACCGCGCATTTGTCTCAATTGCGTAAGAGCACTGTCATGGCTTCCAGGTTTACCAAAGATGCTGTTTCGACAGCTGGCTAATTGATCAGAACCAATGATTAGCGCGTCCAACTCCTGGGCAGCTACAGCCAATGCTTTGGCCCGAGCCAGGCGTTTGACCTGCTCAACAAGCGATTCACCCTGAACGGAGGACTCATCAATATTGGGGCTAATGGCTTTAAATGGTATTTTTAAACGACCTAGTAATTCCTGCCGAAAAGGCGAGGACGAGGCCAGAATTAACGTTGAAATGGAATTTCACCTCTGTTTGAAAAGTAAGTCTCCGCTGGAACATCATGACATTCTGTAAATACCTGTCAAGTCAAGGGCTTAAACGGCAAATTTAACTACTTATTCTTTTGACAGTCCCCTCATGTGTGGCTAAACTTCCCCGCCTGATGCAACAAGGCCCTCCGCAGTTAGTCGACCCCAGGCGTTTAGCCGAAAATAGAGACGATATCTCGGGTGTTTTGGCCATTGCTGAATTACCGCGATTAGCTGAATTATTGCGTGATAACTCGGGTTCAGTACAGTTCGAATTGTATTTCGAGAAGAATGAACAAGACAGAGTACGTATTTTCGGTAAATTCGCTGCTGAATTGATAATGGAATGTCAGAGGTGCTTGCAAGCCGTGGAAGTGAATATTGCGAGGGAAATTAGTGTCGTCCTGATCTCAAATGAGAATGAGGCAAAAAGTTTGTCGAATGACGTTGAACCTTCGCTAATGACAGGTAAGAACTTATCATTGCCGTTATTTTTTGAAGATGAATTATTGCTGGCGATTCCGTTGGCTCCGAGCCACGATAGCAGAGATTGCCACGTCGCGGAGCAACAGCAAAGCGGCATTAAAAATGATACGCATCGACCCTTTGAAGTGTTAAAAGATTTGAAATTGAATAAATAGTAAGAATTGACTAGATAGAGGATATTAAAATGGCAGTACAAAAGAGTAAGAAATCCAGTTCCAGACGCGATATGCGTCGCTCACATGACGCACTGTCAGGACCTGCACTTTCTACTGAACAGGCGACTGGAGAAATTCATCGACGTCATCATATTAGCGCCGACGGCTATTATAGAGGCAAACAGGTAATGAAAAATTCGGACGACGACGAATAAGAGCATTAGTTCTTTTTCTTGTTTCGATTTATATCGGAATTACCCTGTAACCTTTCATATAACACTTCAGAGATAAGTTTTGACATTCTGCATTGCACTTGACGCAATGGGAGGCGACCACGGTCCCTCTGAGATTGTTCCCGCCGCCTTATACAGTCTTGAGAAACATAAGGGTCTTGAGATTATCCTGGTTGGAGATGAAGATACACTTAAGCACGCGCTAACTGAGAGAGGTGTAACAATCAGTGAACGATTGCGTATACAGCATGCATCAGAAGTGGTCGAAATGCATGAATTGCCATCCCACGCATTGCGGAACAAAAAAGACTCGTCAATGCGAGTCGCTATCCAACTGGTTAAGGAAGGCTCGGCTATGGCCTGTGTTAGTGCAGGCAATACTGGCGCACTCATGGCGATGGCCCGTTACATCCTTAAAATGTTACCCGGCATAGATAGACCTGCTATTTGTTCTATGATGCCTGGCATAGATGGGCATACTCATGTACTGGATCTAGGGGCAAATGTTGATCCCAGCTCAGAGCAATTGTTTCAGTATGCTGTAATGGGTGCGGAATTGACCAGTGCAGTTGATAATGTAGAAAACCCTAGTGTTGCCCTGTTAAATGTTGGCGCGGAAGAAATCAAAGGAAATGACAGGGTAAAACAAGCGGCAATTTTATTAGCCGAAAGTCACTTGAATTATGTGGGTTTCGTCGAAGGTAACGATATATACAGTAATAAAGTAGATGTCATCGTTTGTGATGGTTTTTCCGGAAATATAGCACTCAAGGCTAGTGAAGGGGTGGCAAAGCTTTTCAGCGACCATGCCAAACAGGAATTTAAAAACTCATGGTACGGCAAGCTGGCGGCTCTTGTGTCAAGCCCGGTTTTGAAGTCAATTCGTCAGAAGATAGATCCCAGGCGTTACAATGGGGCCAGTCTACTCGGGTTGAAAGGTATTGTTGTAAAGAGTCATGGTGGAGCAGATAAACTGTCTTTTGCACACGCTATTGAGGAGGCAATGATTGAAGTCAATAAGAATGTGCCAAACAGAATTAGCGAAAGATTGGAAGAGTTATTAATAGAAGGTTAAGCAATTGAATTATTCAAAGATAATAGCTACCGGCAGTTACCTGCCAGAGCGGATAATGACAAATGCAGAGCTTGAAAAACTAGTCGATACTACCGACGAGTGGATACAGTCTCGCACTGGCATAAAAGAACGGCATATTGCCAGGGATGACGAGACCACTTGCGACATGTGCGAGCAGGCGGCTTTAAGGGCTTTGGATACTGCCGATATTGAAGCAAATAGTATTGACTTGATAGTGTTGGCAACCTCAACCCCAGATCTTATTTACCCAAGTACGGCTTGTTTGCTGCAAAATCGACTCGCTATCGTTAACGATTGTGCCGCCTTTGATGTGCAAGCAGCATGCTCCGGTTTTATCTATGCCTTTAGCATTGCAGATAAGTTTATCCGTTCCGGTGCGGCAAAGCGGGCACTTGTAGTCGGAGCGGATACGAACTCCAGGATATTGGACTGGAATGATAGGGGTACTTGTATTCTCTTTGGTGATGGCGCAGGCGCAATAATCATTGAATCCTCCGGTGAACCGGGTGTCTACGCCTCAAAATTGCATGCCAATGGTGCCTACTCTGATCTTCTACAAGTGCCATCCGGGGTATCAAAACCAGGCGATGATCCTTTTATCCGAATGAGTGGTAACGAAGTCTTTAAATTTGCAGTTAATGCTATGGGCGGTATTGTTGATGAAACACTACAGGAATGTGGGCTGGAGAAATCGCAAATTGACTGGTTGGTACCTCATCAGGCGAATCAACGTATCATTAAGGCTACCGCGAAGAAATTAGGAATGACTATGGAAAAAGTGATTCTCACTGTCGCTGAGCATGGCAATACTTCCGGAGGCTCGATACCTCTTGCCCTTGACACCGGTGTTCGAGATGGACGCATCAAACCTGGTGATAATTTATTTCTTGAAGCCGTTGGCAGTGGTTTCACCTGGGGCTCAGTTGTCCTTAAATACTAGTCAAAGTCAGGTCAACAGGAATAGCAGATGAGCGATAAACAACTTGCATTTGTATTTCCTGGTCAGGGATCGCAATCCAAAGGAATGTTGGCAGAATTAGCTAGTGAACATAGCTTAATTGAAACGATCTTCGAGGAAGCCTCTGACGCGCTTAATTACGATCTTTGGGAATTAATACAAAACGATCCAGATGAAAGCCTGAACAAGACCGAATTCACCCAACCAGCACTACTTACCGCAAGTTATGCAAGCTGGTGCGTGTGGCAGGAGTTGAATGCACCGCAGCCTGCGATCGTGGCAGGACATAGTCTTGGTGAGTATTCGGCATTGGTTTGTGCAGAGGTGCTTACGTTAAGAGGTGCTGTCGAATTAGTTAGTGACAGAGGAAAATATATGCAAGCCGCTGTACCTGATGGTGTCGGTGCTATGGCCGCGATACTGGGGCTTGAGAATGTCAAAGTTGCTGAAGTCTGCAGCGCTGCTGCTGAATCACAAATAGTGACAGCAGCAAATTACAATTCTGCTGGTCAGGTCGTGATTGCGGGTCATAGGGAAGCTGTAGAGAGAGCATCAGAACTTGCAAAAAAAGCCGGTGCCAAACGCGCGATGATATTGCCGGTAAGTGTACCGTCACATTGCGCGTTAATGCGATCAGCTGCCGAACAATTAGCGGAAAGACTTGAGCAAATGACATTTTCGCAAGCCTCCATCCCTGTCATACAAAATGTAGACGTAGTAGCACGCACTGATCCTGATGAAATCAAACAGGCCCTTCTGCAACAATTGAATGAGCCTGTCAGATGGGTTGAAACCATTGAGAAAATGAGAGATTTAGAAGTTTCTACAATAATTGAATGTGGGCCGGGTAAAGTCCTTGCAGGTTTAATCAAGCGCATTGACCGCGCATTAGATGTTTATCCTGTTTTTAATTTGAATTCACTTGATATGGCTTTGAATGGAGTCCAGACATGAATGAGGTCTTAAAAAATCAGACTGCATTAGTTACAGGAGCCAGTCGCGGCATAGGTAAGGCCATAGCTCTGGCTCTTGGACAAGCGGGCGCCGTTGTCATTGGTACTGCAACGACTGAATCGGGCGCGGCCGGCATCGATGCAACGTTTTCTACAGCAGGTCTAAAAGGCAAGGGTTATGTGCTTAATGTAGCAGATCAGAGTTCAATAGACTCATTTGCAGAAAATATAAAAAATGACGAACACAATGTCTCGATCCTGGTGAACAACGCCGGTATTACACGCGATAACCTGCTTATGCGAATGAAGGAAGAAGAGTGGTCAGATGTTATAAACACCAATCTGAATTCAGTTTATCGTTTAAGTAAGCTTTGTCTTCGTGGGATGATGAAGGCACGATCAGGGCGTATAATTAATATTAGTTCAGTTGTTGCTCTCTCCGGTAATGCCGGACAGGTAAATTACGCGGCAACAAAGGCAGGCCTTTTAGGTTTTACTCGTGCGCTGGCAAAAGAAGTAGGTAGTCGTAATATAACGGTGAATGCGGTAGCTCCGGGCTTTATTGAGACAGATATGACAGACGCTTTGAGCTCAGAACAACAGCAAGGATTGTTAGATCAGATCGCATTGGGCAGATTGGGCCATGTAGAGGAAATAGCTGCCACAGTAGTCTTTCTCGCTTCCCCTTCGGCTGGCTATATTTCTGGTGAGACAATTAATGTCAATGGAGGCATGTATATGGCGTAATTTACTATTTTTCACATTAATTAAGTAGTTTAAAATATTGATAATCAATTAGATAATAATTAAAAGCCTATGCGGCTTGCAAGTTATTAGCTTTTCACTAAACTTACACCCGAATTTTGGTGGACCCCACCGTTGAGGGAGGAAATACCCATATGAGTAGTGTTGAAGAACGCGTTAAAAAAATAGTCGTAGAACAGCTCGGCGTAAAAGAAGAAGAAGTATCCAGTGAAGCATCTTTTGTAGATGATCTGGGTGCAGATTCACTTGATACCGTTGAATTGGTTATGGCATTGGAAGAAGAGTTCAAGACGGAAATACCTGATGAGGACGCTGAAAAGATAACAACAGTCCAACAGGCCGTAGATTACGTCAACGCCAATCTTGACTAAATTCTCGTACTATAAATAACGAAAGGCTGCGTGTAAAAACGCGGCCTTTTCTTTTTTCAGCAAATAAAAAATTCAAAGAAAGTGAGTAGACGACGAGTAGTTGTAACAGGTTTAGGCCTGATTACCCCGGTGGGCAACACCGTGGCGGAGGCCTGGGGTAATATTCTTGCTGGCGTAAGTGGCATCGCTCCACTGACGCATTTTGACACAACAGATTTTACAGTTCGATTTGGAGGTTCTATTCGGGATTTCAATATAGAGGATTATATTTCCCGTAAAGATGCCAAAAAAATGGATCCCTTCATCCATTATGGAATGGCCGCTGGCATTCAGGCAATTGAAGATTCTGGCTTGGAAATTACCGAAGAGATTGCGCACCGGGTTGGCGTCGCCGTTGGTTCCGGAATTGGAGGTTTGCCGGGTATAGAAAAAGGGACCCACATAATAACAGAAGGTGGCCCTCGTAAGATTTCTCCATTTTATGTCCCCAGCAACATAATCAATATGATCTCAGGACACCTTTCAATTAAATATGGTGCTAAAGGACCTAATTTCGCTATTGTTACAGCGTGTTCCACAGGTACACATAATATTGGTGATGCCGGTCGGTTAATTGAACATGGTGACGCGGATGTGATGATTGCAGGGGGAGCGGAGATGTCTACATCTCCGACGGGGCTTGCTGGCTTCGCAAATGCACGAGCACTTTCAACAAACAACGATGACCCTCAAGGTGCCAGTCGACCCTGGGACAGAGATAGAGATGGTTTTGTTTTAAGTGACGGTGCAGGGGTGGTGGTATTAGAAGAATATGAATTTGCCAGACGTCGAGGGGCCAACATATATGCTGAATTAACTGGTTATGGTATGAGTGGTGATGCTTATCATATGACACTGCCATCTAAAGGTGGTGAAGGTGCTGCACGTTGCATGCAAAATGCAATTAACGATGCAGGTATTGAGTTATCGGATATGGATTATATAAATGCGCACGGGACGTCTACACCGGCTGGTGATGTAATCGAGAGTAGCGCAATAGAAAATGTCTTTGGCGATGAAGCTAAGAAATTGGCGGTCAGTTCAACAAAATCAATGATTGGTCATTTGCTAGGTGCGGCAGGTGGTGTGGAAGCTGTCTTTTCAGCGTTGGCAATTCGTGATCAGGTGGCGCCACCTACCATAAACCTGGATAACCAGGACCCGGAGTGTAATTTAGATTATGTGCCCCATGAAGCGCGAGGAATGAAAATTGATGTTGTCTTATCAAATTCATTCGGTTTCGGCGGAACTAACGGTTCACTAATATTCAGGCGCTTGACGTAAATCAGGCATTGCAGGCTTTCACTGATAACCTTAAAAGTCTGATCTCGACCAGGGAGTTTCACTTTGATACTCATTAACGGTCAAAAGCAACAACAGATATCTGTTCAGGATAGATCATTACAATATGGCGATGGACTTTTTGAGACCATCGCTATATTTAAGGGCAAGCCACTTGCCTGGGATAGACATCTTGACCGTCTCCAACACGGCTGTGAGCGACTAGGCATTCCACTTCCAGAACCATCGCAGCTGAAATCCGAAGCGAAGGAACTAAGCTCTAATTGCGAGCTCGGTGTGCTTAAACTCATCATCAGCCGTGGAGAGGGAGGCAGATGCTATCAGGCACCTAGACAGGCGCAAACCACTCGCATCCTCAGTTTACATGATTGGCCCAACTATCCTGTAGAGTATCAGCATAAAGGAATCGAGGTTTCTATTTACTCAATGCGTTTAGGCCATTGCCCTGCGCTTGCTGGCATAAAGCATTTAAATCGACTGGAACAAGTGCTACTCAGAAGTGAGTTCCTCAACTGTGCTCATATAGAAGGAATTGCTCTGGATATCGACGAGAACGTGATCGAAGGTAGTATGAGCAATATATTTATAGTTAAGAATGGAAAACTATTAACACCAGAGCTAGATAAAGCTGGTGTTGCGGGAATAATTCGCGGCCGTATTATAGAGTTCTGTGAGAGGACACAATCGACATGTGAAATTACGAGCCTTAAAATTGAAGATGTAATGAAGGCGGATGAAGTGTTTTTCTGTAATAGCATTGCTGGTATTTGGCCGGTTGTTAGAATTGACCAGGTCCAATTTAAGATAGGGCATTATACTCGGGAGTTACAGGCTCAGTTGGTCGAAGAAAATTTGATCGTGATGTTATGAAAAAACTATTTATTGCTGTAACTTTATTGTTCATCTTTAGCCTGGTCACGGCGCTATGGTGGCTGCAACAGGACATGCGAAAACAGTTAATTACCCCTCTGGCAATATCAGTTGACACAGTGCTCGAGATTAAGCCTGGTCAAAGTCTGAAATCATTGGCAAATAGACTTGTTGATATGTCATGGATTCCACATCATTATTATTTTGTATATGAGGGACGACGACAGGGGAAAGCGTCTTCATTAAAGGTAGGTGAATTTAATATTATCGCCGGAACAACACCTCTGGAACTTTTAGACATTCTGGTTGCAGGGAAAGTACGTCAATATTCCCTGACCATACCGGAAGGCTGGACTTTCAAGCAAATACTGCAAGCGATTAGAGCAAACCCGAATCTCACTCGCACACTGAATTCAGATGAACCATCGCAAGTAATGTCTTCGATAGGCTATGCTGGCCATTTCGCCGAAGGTCGGATATTCCCGGATACCTACCTGTTTCCAGCGGGCACAAGTGACCGAGACTTCTTGCTTCGAGCCGTGCGGATGCAAGAAAGTATTTTAAGGGAAGAATGGGAACATAGAGATCCTAACTTACCTTATCAATCAGCATACGAAGCATTAATCATGGCTTCAATTATTGAAAAAGAAACAGGTCTTGCTGAAGAACGTGGCAAAATTGCCGGTGTCTTCGTACGACGATTACAGAAAGGTATGAAACTACAAACAGATCCCACTGTGATTTATGCAATGGCAGATAAATTTGATGGTGATATACGCCGCAAGGACTTGTCTATTGATTCACCCTACAATACATATGTCTATAAAGGGCTGCCTCCTACACCGATTGCATCTCCCGGACGTGAGGCTATAAACGCAGCCTTGCATCCAGAACCTGGAACGGCACTTTATTTTGTTGCTAAAGGAGAGGGTAGTCATTATTTTTCAGATAATTTGAAGGAACACAACAAAGCCGTCGCCAAGTATCAATTGAAACGACGATAAAACATGGAATGAATTGGTGAATTTAATATGAATGAAGGCCTGTTTATTACATTAGAAGGTGTTGAAGGGGTAGGTAAGACCACACAGGTGGATTACCTAGGTGAGCTCTTCAAAGAGCATAACAGGACTGTGACGATTACTCGCGAGCCCGGTGGAACTTCAGTAGGAGAAGCAATCCGCAGTATTTTGCTAGACAAAAAAGAGTTGGACATCTGTATGGAGACAGAATTACTAATGATGTTCGCTGCTCGCGCGCAACATTTACATCGAATCATCCTGCCTGCTCTGGAGAGAAACGACGTTGTTATCTGTGATCGTTTTACCGACGCTAGTTTTGCCTATCAGGGCGGTGGCAGAGGTATCCATAAAGACAAGATTAGACAGTTACAACATTGGGTGCAGGGAGAGTTAAAACCGAATTTAACCTTATTACTTGATGCACCAGTGGAGCTTGGTCTGGAAAGGGCCGGGAAAAGAAGTAAACCAGACAGGTTTGAATCTGAAGCCTTATCTTTTTTCAATGCCGTAAGGGAAGAGTACCTGTCAATAGCAAGGGAGGAGCCAGAACGGCTTGTCGTTATTGATGCCAGTGCGGAGCACAAAAATGTGCAAAAGCAAATTCATGCTGCATTGAAGGATAAAAAACTACTGTGTTAAGCCCATATCCATGGCAGGAGAGTCAATGGCAGCAACTACAATCAGCTCGCTCTCAAGGTCGTTTATCTCATGCTTTACTGCTGAACGGTCCTGAAGGTATTGGTTTAGAACAGTTTGCCTACAGTCTTGCCGCCAGTTTGCTGTGTAAATCCAGACAAGCTAATTCAAGCGCTTGTGGTATCTGCAAATCCTGTCTTTTGTTTCAGGCTGGAAATCATCCAGACCTGGTAAATATTGAGCCTGAGGAGAAGGGAAAACAAATCAAAGTGGATGGAATCCGCCAGCTAATAGACTATATTCACATGAAAAGTCATTTTGCAGAATATAAACTGGCCATTATCAATCCGGCAGAGGCAATGAATAGAAGCGCCGCGAATAGCCTTTTAAAAACTCTAGAAGAACCGCCGGCTAATTCCATGCTTATACTGCTTTCAGACCAACCGGCACTATTGCCGATAACTATTAGGAGTCGTTGTCAGCGACTGGAATTCCCTGCAACCCACGAGCAAATGTCATTGGACTGGTTACGAGCGAGGTTAGGTGATAGTCAATCGAGAGCATCTGAGTTACTAGCATTATCTCAGGGCGCGCCACTTAAGGCATTGAATCTGCTGGAATCTGGTGGAATTGAGCGACAGTTATCAATATTGGAAGATTTGGAAAGCTTAAGGCTTAGGCAAGCTGATCCAGTCAAAATAGCGGCGAAATGGCTCGGGCAGGATGCAACTGAGGTGATAAAATGCTTGCTGGAGTTCTTTATTATCATGAGCAGGCTAAAGCTAGGCGCTTCCCCTAATAATTCTACTGTACACAGACACTTGCAACGATTTTTAAATGGATTAGACTTGATGCAACTTATTAAGTGTTACGATGTATTATTACGACACTACCATGCCCTGACAGGGCCAATAAATCTAAATAAGCAGGGACTGCTGGAAGACTTTATAATCAGCTGGCAATCTGTAGCTGAACAACGATGAGGGTAATATAGAGTGGCAGCTGGAGGCAGAGACCCAAGACAGGGAATTTTATCCCTGACTATCCGCGATAAAAGCGCATTATATGCGTCATATATGCCGTTCATAAAAAACGGAGGCCTGTTTATTCCTACCGCTAAACCTTACAAGCTCGGCGATGAAGTATTTATGTTGCTGACTCTGACAGATAGCAAGGAGAAACTTCCAGTTGCAGGAAGAGTTGTCTGGATTACACCAAAGGGGTCTCAAGGAAATAAAACGGCGGGTATCGGAGTTCAATTTAGCGAACTGGATAAAGGTGCGACAAAGAATAAAATTGAGAACCAGCTGGCTGGCGCGCTTAAATCTGATCGCGCAACCCACACGATTTAATCGATCCCATCTATCAAGACAAGTCCAGGCGACCTTGTCTGTAACTACCCACACACTAAAGTTAATTCATAATGACCACATCGCTGGTTGATTCCCATTGTCATATACCTTTGATTGAAGGAACGGAAGGAGTTAGCGCTATTCTGGATCTTGCAAGACAGAACGATGTCACTCATATGCTCTGTGTGTCTGTAGAGTTGGAAACATATCCGGACATTCTGGCGCTTGCCAGGGAATTCAATTTTATTTCAGCTTCTGTCGGTTTACATCCCAACGCAAAAGTAGAGGAAGAACCAAGCGTAGATGAATTGGTGAAGTTGGCGAGAGAGCCAAAGGTAGTTGCAATCGGCGAAACTGGTCTTGATTATTTTCGAAGCGAAGGTGAGCTGGAATGGCAACGAGATAGATTTCGAACCCATATACGTGCAGCTAAAGAAATCAAAAAACCTTTAATTATTCACTGTCGTGAAGCCAAAGACGATGTCATAAGAATTCTGGAAGAGGAAGGTGCCAGTGATGTCGGCGGAGTTATGCATTGTTTTGTGGAAGACTGGGAAACGGCACAACGTGCTATGGCACTGAATTTCCGCATATCTTTTTCCGGCATCGTTACTTTCAAGAATGCACAAGCCTTAAAAGAAGTTGCTAAGCAAGTGCCACTGGATATGTTGTTAATCGAAACAGACTCTCCGTATCTGGCGCCGGTGCCTTACAGAGGGAAAACCAATCAGCCCGCATTTGTTAAACATGTTGCAGAACATATTGCTGAGTTGAGAGGGGTATCATACGAAGAAATTGCAGAAGTGAGTACGACTAATTTCTACAAGTTATTCACACTCGCTAATAAATAAAATTATCAAGGCAAAAGTAAGTCAAACCTTAAGAAGTACAGACATAATTTTACTTAATTACTTAGTTTGTATCGATAAGATTCAAGCATAGCAGCGAGCACGCCACGTGCTACACGAGTCATCCCCTTTATTGAAATAGTCTCTTCATTGGTATGTATTTGGTCTGAACCGGTTCCGACAATAACCATTTCCTCATCAAAACGCGCCTTGATCAGGTTGCCATTAAATCCACCAAATTGTTTAGCGGTAATTGTGACCGGGTTCTTACCTGTACTTTCGAAGCCTTGCTTGAGTAATCGAACAGTTGCGGCATCTTCAGTAACGACGTAGCCGGAAAGTT
>WLWI01003211.1_pt1 | contig 14012 bp, 14 predicted proteins | sample 6701501 | NCBI WGS metagenome assembly WLWI01 (sample SAMN12718690, study PRJNA515312) | sponge metagenome | isolation source: marine sponge | host: Mycale hentscheli | place: New Zealand: South Island, Marlborough, Capsize Point | collected 2014-11-01
GGGACAATTCAAAATCTACCACAAAAAGACATCCTAGCCTACAAACCAAACATTCCTGAGGATGAACGGTCGACCCTGTAAAATGGTAAAGATCGTCGCACCGAAATTGAGGAGCGCGCGTGAGAGACACGAATAGCCATATTATGGTAAAGGGAGTTCCCAAGTGCTGGTAGAAGCATCTTGGTAATAGAAGCATGGAAAGACATCCTATTCTATGTCATAAAGATCAGATCGAGCCCGCATGCTAACCACCTAATATATTCAATTAACTTTAAAAGGTCACACTATTGGAGTATTACTGAAATAGAGGTTCAATGTATAGCATTACATTATTGTTCTAGTCCAGACAGTCTCCACCACAGTTACAAAGACAAAGAGTAGTGGCCTTGCCAAGTCCCTCACACTGTGAGGTCAACTTTTGTCCTTGGCTATTTCCTCTTCTCTCCACTTCTCTATTACTCCAGTTGTCATGATATACAAGATGGTATTAAGCTTTTATATACTTATGCACCTTGCTGCATCCAAAATAGAATCATAGCTTGTTTCTGCTGCTTCTGAAAGAGTAGTTTAAAATAGTTCCCACCTGTGGGGCTTTTCTTCCAGTCCCAGTCAGCTGGATTGGAAAGTTTGTGCTGACAAAACAGAGCTCTGTTCAAACTATTAGCCTCATACATTGCACATCTTGTATGTTGTGTGATTCCAGAGTTGGTGGCAAAGTTTTCCTAGCTTCTTCTTTTCTGCATGAAAAGGCATTTTCTGCATGAAAAGGCATTTTCTGATGATGTATCATGTATGTGGTATCAGCTCCCAGTTGCTGCAAGTGAGTCTTGTACATGTCTGCCAACTTAGACAGTTTGAAAACTAGAGCAACACTTTCTTCTCTTAGGAATTCTTCAATAAATGCCACCAACTCTGAACTTGCAATACTGTAGTGCAGAAGAACATCAGAACCTTTCTTGGTAACCGCGTTCCTTGAAGTCACTGCTCTATTGTGAAGGTTTATGAGGCATTTTGTGATGATACTTTATTTCAATGGCAATCATATCTCCAGGAGCAAGTTTGGCTAGCAGAGCAGTGTCACCCAGTGTCAATGGGATAACAAAAAAAAAATCCACCATGCATGTTTACTAGAAGTGGCAGTTTCAAGCTATGAATTTGACAGTAGAGTAATGATTAAACTGTATTTTGAAATATTAAGTTATTCTTTTTTGATAATTTTTGTTAACTATTCATAGCCTGTTAATCTACTGTTGCTCTGAACTATCTACAGTGATTAACCTGTGTGGTAAAACAACATGTTTCTGTGATGGGTTAAGGTGATAACAAAATCATATGTTTATAAAGTTTAATGTAAGTTGCTAGATGGAGAAATTCATGACATAGATGCTGACCATCATGAAGACTCTGATTCAAAACAAGCTAAGGACTCCATGCTGGTTAGTATCATATCTATGCTCTGTTTCCACATCATGCTGATCACTGACATCATTCAATGGCTGTTGTTTGTTCAGAGCAGAGAGGGCTGGTGAATAGTGACTAAGATTTCCTAAGAGACAAGCTAGCAGATCTTTCAAAAAAATGGATAATTTAACTGTCTACTGAATCTTAGCAGCTGCTTTTAATAACTAGGCCTGGTTGATTTTATTTTGTTATTATTTTCTGTTTTTTGTTTTATTTTTTATTTTACTGTTTTGTAAATATAGAAGGTTCTATCCAAAAATGGTAGACCTGAATTGATGCACGTTATTTTCAAGTGCACTAAAGTTATCTGATAAGTTCTTTCCAGCTAGATTGGTCCAAGGAAAATGCAGCAAATTTGAAAAAATTTAGTGACAGTGATGCACATTGTTATATTTAAATGCTTCTAAGTCAAGTAGCAAACTACCCAAAACATTCATGCATAATTTTATGGTTGGATAAACTAAGAAGTCCCTCTATTTTGAAAGAGTTATCTAAGATCCCTGAAAATATCAATTGCCATTAATAAATAAACGTCCTAAACTTCATTAATAAGTACTATATCCAAGATTTCATATAAAATCGCTTGTTTTTAAGTTCTGCAGGAAACAGTACTTGGAGTTCTATTATGAAAAAATTGAGAAGCCACATAAAATTAACTAAAAGTGATAGTAAAATAACTAGCTAAGTTCTTTTACTTAAAGTCTTCAGGTATAACTAAGGGAGAAAACCCAAAACCAAGCTAACAAATGTTGTTGTTTTTTTGTTGTTTTTGTATGAATCTGACCCTCTATACCAAAACAACATTAGCTATGTACTTAGTACCTGACCATCCAACAACATGAGGTTTAAATGTACTTTCAATGAGCTGCAAGATCTGACATTTCATGGTGTCTTTGGTGAGTTCAACCTTGCCAGCTAGCTACATGAGGACCATTGAGCAGCTTGTATACAACAGCAAGAGTAGCTATAACATCACTATACTACTTAGCTATAGACAATTAATTAACTTTCTTGTGGTAGAATAAATTCTTTTCTTTGAGACGTTTCGATCTGTGGACCTTCTTAAGTCAGACTGAGAAAACACAACAGGGTGATTGCATGATATATAACTGATGCAGTGTAGATGGTTTCATGGACAGAAATGTCACAAAGAAAGGAATTTATTCATCACTGCATGATACTGTTCTTTCCAGTGCAGTTGTTCAGCTACTGCTGTACTTTGCTTGGATAGTAACTTTTAGTTATACATGTATAATAATAGAATTTCATTTGGTTTTTCACCCAATGAGGGTTAAATTAAGATGAAAAAATTTTGATGAGGAAATAGAGCAATGTAATTAGTGATAAGATATGTAATTCTATGTCAATAAAATTAACACCTTAATAAGGTTTTTTTTTTCTTTCTCTTTTCTATCTTCTTTTTTTTTTTTCTGACCACAGCAATAATGCCATTAAATATATGTGCAGATCATGGATCATGATAAGAATTCTAGGATTAAGTGAACATTTTCATTGATTAAAACATGAGCAATATCAACATCACACACATGCATGCCTATTGCTCCTGCACACATACAAACAAATAAGTATACAAGTGGCTCACAGATAGAGCTATGCTCTGCGATTGAGTTTATATTTGACCTTACATGCTACTGTATACACAGCTGTTATCAACCAATACCAACCTTGCTACACTACTACTATTACACCATATTATATTATATCCATAAACATTGACTTATCTTTTCAAAATAATACAAATAAAAATTTAATTGATTGAAAATAATTTACTTCAACATATGTAATTCTATAGAGACACAGTGGATGTCCTTCAGAATGCATCAAAATTTTAAATCGAAATTATAGTATGTTATATCAAAAATATTTAGTGTCATTTAAGGATATAAAATTATCTCCTTTTTCTGGTTGTGTAGTTTGCCATTTTTTATAGTTATCTTTCAGTCTTCTTGGAATTCACAAACGTGTTGCAAGCATTGAGTTTAATTGAAAGTGTTCGCTTTGAGTTTTTAACTTAACAGACTGCGAGAGTTAGTTTATATATTTAAGTCTTGTTAGTTGAAGAAATATTAAGTTAACTGTTTTGTGCATAATGTTATGAATTCAGTTTCATAAATATGACTACATTGTCAGAAAATGTAGTCCTAGAGAGCTAAATTTTGGGACCAGTAGAATGCAAAGTTGTTAAATTATCCTGATCTACAGACAGACTTGTTCTCAGGAATATCATGTTTGTGCGACTGGTTTTAAAGTAGCTGCAGTTGTTGAGGTATCTTAACTTATAGTGACTGTCACCCACATATCAATGTAAATGGTGATATTTTACTGTTCAAATTTGAATTTTCATCATGGGCTATTATTACAGGCCCTAGCATCATTGCCTACAGATCCTTCCATGACATTTCTTCATTTGCAGGCGGGGCAAACGACACTATATAATGGTTGGAAGGAGAAAGAACAATTATCGCATTAATTAAGAATAAGTATTATAAATCCAAGCCTTATCAACCAGTAGCTATTAGTTACGTGCACTCTAACTATTAGAAGTTTTCTCATTCCCATTCTTGTGTATAAATTGCAGAGCTATTTGAATATTGTTGTCACAACATGTATATAGGTACTACTACTATTATACTAGTAGTAGTAGTAGTGTAGTAGTACATAACATCAATATATCAACAAAAACACACACACACACACACACACTTGTAACTTGTAACTTGTAATACCGCTGCCGTCCTACGGTCACGCGGTCCCTATAGGGGACTTCAAGCATCCTGCTAGTTCCTCAGCATCACTGTCCATCACTGTGACATCTGTGGACCGCTAATCCTCCACGACTGCCAAACCATCTGTTGCAGGAGATGCACTTCACCGCACCTTTCTGCTGGCTGAGTGTCTCCTTCCTCTCGTCTGCACACTTGTGCCTCTTCTTATCTGCCTCTCTCCTGAACCTCCTGTTGCACAGACCACACCACACCTCTCTACCAACACTAGACATGGACCTTGCTGCTGCTGCTGCTGCCCTACTCTCTAATTGTCTTCTCACACCTTATCTGCACCTTGACCTCCTTCCGTCTCTTGAGATAGTGGCTAACTTATACCATTCGTCCTTCACACCTATCTGCTGGAGATCTTCCATGACCACATCCTTCCACCTCCTGCGAGGACCTCCACGAGGATGGGGTTGAGACAGCCAACCGAACAGCACACTCTTTGGGATGCGATGGTCCTGCATGCGAGCCAAGTGACCTAGCCATTCCAACCTCTTCATCTGGATCTTGTCTGACACTAGATCTTCGTCTCCCCATCGTCTCCTCACTTCAGCCATGGTGATCCTCTCATCCCACTGTTGCTGGTTAGAAATGCCCAGGACTGCTCTCACGCACCTATGGTGAAAGGTGTTGAGTTTCCTCAAAGGGATCCAGCACTCAGCTCCATACAACAGTACAGACAGGACACATGCCTGGTACACCTTGCGCTTCGTCTGGAGGGATAAGTTCCTATCCAAGAACACAGCTTTCCTAAGGGCGCCATATGCTTTGGAAGCTTTTGCTAGTCTGCTCTCCACGTCAGCGTCCATCCTGCCAGAGTCAGCAATCACTGCACAGGTATGGGAATTCCTTCACACACTGGATCTCTCCTCCTTCCACAACAATAGGCTCGCGCTCAGAGTCCTCCATCTGTCTGCCTACCACCATATGCTTGGTCTTCTGTACACTAACAGTCAGGCCAAACTGAGTGCAGCGCAACCCAAAGAGCTTGGCACAGAGTCATACGCCTTGCGGAGGTCTATGAAAGTGAGGAAGGTTTTGGCAGTGTGCTCCCATGACTTCTCTACTAGTTGTCTCACCGTGAAGATCATATCTGTACACCCACGTCCTTTCCTGAATCCACACTGAGACTCAGGAAGCTGATCTTCAGCCAGCTTCTGCAGGCGTTCCTGGATCACACGTGCCACCACCTTACCCACTACATCCAGCAGTGATATGCCCCTCCAGTTATCACAGACTGACAGATCGCCTTTCTTTGGCAGTGGTATAAGGACTGCATCACACTAGTCTCTGGGAACTTCACTCTTCCTCCAGATATCTCCACACAGACTCATCAAGGATGACATGAATGCTTCCTCATGGCACACAACCTTTACCATTTCTGGAAGAACCCCAGTCTCTCCACCAGCCTTACCACTATGTAGCTTGCCAATAGCTCTCTCCAACTCCTCTTCTGAGGGTGGCTCACTCATCTCATCCTTCACTGGTCTCTGCCTCACTAGCTCCAACTCCTCCATAGAGAACCCACTTTGCAGGTTTAGGATCGCTGAAAAGTGCCTCCTCCATCTTTGCTGCTGTGCCTCGGGAGTCTTGCACAAGCTTCCTTCTTCATTCCTCACCACAACCGCTCTCACTGGCACTAGTCCACGTCTACCTCTCCGGATGTCTCTGATGCAGCTCCACACTACCTTGCCTCTATGCATCCCATGCTCAGCCTCCTGTGCCTTTCTGAGGAACCAGCTATTCTTTGCTACCCTCACAGCTCTTCTGACCTTTCTGCGCAGTTCCGCAAACTTCTTCCGCTCTCTTTCATTCCCTGTGTGTCCAACCACTTCAAGTATGCTTCCTTTTGCGCATGCGTACATGATAAATATGTTATACTTGAATACGCAAAATATCACGAGTCTGTCGGATGTATTGGGACGAGTGCCAATACCTCCGACAGACTCGTGATATTTTGCAGTATTCAAAGTATAACATATATATATATACATACAGTAGAATGTGTCAGTTATCCGAACTTCAATTATCCGAACACTTCAGTTAACCGAACACCCAAAATCTAATAGTAGCACGTGCAGACATGAAGAATTGCTTAACCACACCCCTTCATTAGTGCTTTATAATACATTCTCTATGGTGTTCAGTTATCAGAACACCACTCGGTCCCAACGTGCTCGGATAACTGACATTCTACTGTACATACTAGTGGTGTGCTTGAGCACAAATGGCGAGCGAGCCTTAAACTACATATTGTTAAATGATTGATTTTAACAACTAACACTCAAGCTACTAAAATAAGTCGAGTTTAAGTATATGTGGTAAAGGGGATTCAATGCCATAGTAACCGCTCTCCGCAACTGTTTGTATTGAAAAAGAAGCAACAAAATCAAGTCACGTTATTTAAAGTTTTCTTTGTGACATTCTTAATAGTCGTTGTAACGCACAATACTTGCACACAACTGAACATACCTACGCAAGACTTACCTTCGTGGTTCGTCTAGTGGACAATGCATTTTCAAATAAATGCTGTTGAGTAGGGCTTATAACTGTGACAAATAGTGACTAACTCGAATAGAAATGGAACCCCCATAAGTTTTTGAGTTTTAACTGCACCCGCAAACGAATTCAAAGCGGTAAACAATTCAATTTCTAAGGTGATACGGTCTGTTTAGTGAAGTTTGGGACGGGGTCGAACGTGGAGCGAACACAAAAATACGGAGGGTCAAAGTACAAAATGACATACGTACGTCCATACATACCGATAAACAAACATCCCCGATTTTCAATTGTGTTACAACTGTTAGTGTCTCGCTCGCTACACTCGCTCGCCAATTATATTTACTATATGCTAGATATCCTCACACTAGTATTTTTAGGTCTGTGACCCCTGCGATGGTGTGTTAACACTTGATATCAGGGATATAACTACCACTCTTGAGTGTTACAATCAACTTTACTAGCTGAATTACCATCCCTAGTATGGACAACTGCAAGATCTGTTTCTAAACCTTTACTTGCACACTAACAGTTCCCCAGCAAAATGGGTATGTGTCAATACACCTTAAAGTGTAAAAAAATTGTAATCTTAGCTAACAGTATTTTTAAGCCAATTGTACGTACATGCGTATTGCAGGACAGAAGCTATAGTGGAATGGGTGTAATCATCACAACCCCTTCTTATTGTTTTTCAATATTTCAAAAAATTTTTTTGTTAAAGTTATTCAATTTCCAGTCGAAACTCCCACTTAGATGTTTCAGCAAGCTAGTGAAACTATACTACACTCCTACCTGATCACTTGAATGCCTCTTTTATAAACCAACTCCTCTTGCAGTACTGTAGGTAAGCCTGAGATCACACACACACACACACACACACACACACACACACACACAATGTATGGACACACAAACACACATATGCCGGAATATATTTCCTCTCAAAAAATATATATTTTACAATATATCTTCAAGTAATATTAAACTTTCTATTCCCAAACTTCGAAACCCCAAATTCTGATTCACAGTTAATGTAGGATGTACTTAAAATGATTAAAAAATTTTTTTTATTCAAAATGAAGTCATTCTTTACAAAATGTCATAAGCACACTGGAGTCATACAGTCTGCACATGTGCCCACTTCCTCTGGGTAGTTCCAGCTGATGTTGCTATGCAAGTTGATAGACATGTGCTCACACATGTCTATATATAGACATTGGTGTACATCATGTCTGAACAATAGAACCTAAGAGTTAAGTAGCCCTTGGGAAATGAGGTGTACTAACTCTGCAATGTACATAACTCTGCATATGACATAATTTAACTTTGTAGTAAAAATAATATCTAAATAACTACAACTACACATGCAGTATTCATTATCCATGACTAAAGGACCAATTAATGGTGTACCCTTGAGTACACATGACACTATAAAATCTCCGTCACTATCTCTCCTGACGAGGCACCTCTTCTTCAGGCCACTAGGGACCAAGAGAATTAGTTAGCACCTATAGGTGAACTGACTAATTCTCTTGGGTGTGGCTTGGGTATGGTTGATGTATCTTCTCTCTTCTCTTCTTATTATAGTTTAACTAATACAAATAGATTGGGAAACTTAATTCCAATCATTCAATTAATAAAGGAGGCAGCTAAAAATCTCACATAACTAGTTGCTGTAAAAACGATTAGGCCATAGCAGTTTAATTTCCTGTTTCTCATCCTATTTCCTTTTAAAAATCAATGCGCACGAGTGGTCAAAAAAAAAAAAACACAGCTAAAAAAAAAACACAGGGGATGAGTTAACCAACACAAGGGGCGTGGTTTCACGTGGCTGAATTGTAGTTGTTTCTTTTTGTCTTCTTGCAACTGCTGTCTTGCACAATTGCCATGTATGTGACAGTTACTGTAGTCCAAAATTTGAGTGCACTCTTACCATGGGCCATGTTCGATGCTTCAGTGGACCATACCTTCGCCAAGCTATTTGAAGAACTACAGCTACAAGTTGATACTGTTTGTACTCAGTTAAATTGTTGTTTATCAACAGTGAAGGACTGTTCACCTTCACAGAGGGTTGCTGTTGGCCTGCATTTCAATGTAGTGGAATGCTGCGCACTTAAAGGGCGATTTATTTGCTTTGAAGTACAATCTATGCTGGATGAACAGCCACCACTTACAGAGCCTTCCCAAAGAAGTGCATTCACAGTGATGATGGTTGCACCTAGAGAAGTGAAACTCCCCTCCAAGATACTTATTACACCTGAAAGGTATGAGATAGGGAGAGGTGATCATCGTTTGCATGATGATGTTATTGACTTTATGAAAAATAAGGGCCTTGGATTTAGTCCTGGTACTGAAAATACTACAGGCAAACAGGTGGTTAAAGCCCTATCTGATGCATTGTTCTATATTCAGCCAAATTTAAAGACATTAATGGAAGAATCTCAAACTTAGTTCCTGTGGTATTTCTCTAATTTATTCAATTGTGTGTACAATAACCCTCATGCTCATAAGCATGCTATACCCCCTATCAAGAAGGACATTCTTGATAAAATCAGTCGTCCTTTGTTTGATATAATGCTACTGCCAGTGATGCAAGCTGCTAAATGGAAAGAGTTTGTAGCTGCTATTGATATTCTTTCTAAAAACATTAACAAATATCTTGAATATCTACAAGAACAAGCCACCAAAATGCAGCAAATATATCCATCTCTAACTCTCATTCGTTCTCTTGGAGATGGAACATCATCGAATGTTAAATTTGTTGTTGGGGCTAGCAATAGAAAGTCAAATAAAATAGCATGATACAAGTCTTTAGAAGAACGAATGGAATCATTAAAAGAATATGATGAGCCAATATTTCTCAATGATTTTTCCCCAAGTAAACCTCGTCTTAAGTATACTTATCTACATGAACTGTCTCTCCCATTTAAAGTTGAAGTGTATAGTTACCATCATGGTAATAATCTTGGTTCTTTATTGTATGCATGGAAAATACCAGCTGACCCTGCTGGTTATGACCCTACTAAATCACAAACATTAATTTCAAATATCAAAAAAAAAAAAAAAAATCAAACAATATCATTCCAGGGAAATGAAACGCTCAGTTTATTAGTCGTTTTAGTCTTGTGGTTTATGCCAAACAATCAGTAATGACTGAGTTATACCAGTTTTTGACGAATGATTCTTCTTCTACTAGTATTAGTGGCAATGTCAAGCAAAAGCTCCAGTTTCTTCTAGACTCACAAGACCCAGAGGTAGTTTATGATATGCGAGATGTCAATCCAGGTAGACCTCAGATGTTTGAGCCATTTTGGTTGCAGTAGAGTCACTAATTAATGAAAAAGCACTTGCTGCAGTAGATAGTCGGAGGCATGGAACAGTTTGCCATTTTGCATTAGCATATTCAGTCAGAGATTTGAGGGATCAAGTATCAGAGATGAATCCTAATATTGAAGTGCCATCTCTTGAGTGGATTAGGGCACAATTCTGGCCCCGTAATCCTTTTCAAAAGGCAGCTTCAAAGCATACTGGAAGGTTACAATTAAAGCATATGATACAGTCACGTCAGTTACATTCTGATCATATTGATGCCCATTATGCAGCTGCGATTTTCAAGTATCAGAAGAAGTTTGCAGTGATGTTCGGTGCCCATGTCACCATGGTTTGTCTTGATGACAAACATAACATCAAGGTTGGGGGACCAGGGTTCCCTGTTGCAGCGGTAGATCATGGAAAGGAAGTCATAGTTGGTTCCAACCCTAGCTTCCATGTGGGAGATCATGACTTTACTAAAGCTAAAATTACACCAGCTGTAACTTTAGTGTGTGATGTACCAAATAGCTTAGATGAAACTTTCTACCGAGGAAATGTGAAAGTCTGCTATAAAGACACAATTTTCCAGCCTTCTAGCCCTTATCGTCATGTTACTGAGCTAATAAAAGCATTGTCAAACAGTAGCAACCCTATTCTTTGTATTTACACTGATGGTGGACCTGACCATAGAAACACTCATCTGACTGTCCAAATTTCCCTTATTTGTCTCTTTAGGAGCCTGGATCTTGACATCTAGTTGCAGCACGTACAGCCCCACAGAGTAGTATCGAAATCCTGTCGAACGTGTCATGTCACTGCTTAATTTTGGATTGCAGTCCATTGGAATGATGCGCCAAGAGATGTCAGAGAAGAATGAAAAGCTGATCAAGAATTGCAATTCAATGGAAGAAATCAGGAATGCTGCTGCAAAGAACCAAGGTCTGCAAGCAGCCTTCACTGATAGTTTGCAGCCTCCACTTTGCCTTTTAACTGAAGTGACCAATCACCTCAAGCTCAAAGACAAGCCTGTCCAAGTTGAAAGTCCATGTAGTCAGGATGAGATTGACAATTTGTGGGAAAAGGTGCATGAAATTGATTCCTCTGTACAGAGGACAGATAGTAAGCAAGCACATTTGAAGTCTCGTGCAGTGCTTAATGGATTTATGGAACACTGTTGTGTGTGAAGGAAATACTTTTTTTCCATCAAAATATGTGGAGAAGATAGATGCCATTTTTGCAAACCACCCAGGCTACCTCTGGATGTCTTTGAGAAGCTTAAAGTATTCCCTGACCCAGTAAAAAAAAACTAGGTTCTGACAGCTACGAAGATTTCTGTGATGTGTACGGAAAGTTAACTTCTGAAAAAGATCGACCATCACTTTTTGGCACAGAAAAAAAAAGAGACGCCTAAAAAGACACCAGAAAAGCCTTTTCGTATGACCAGTGAAACTGTTTGTGATGTCTTAGTTTGTGGGGAATGCTTGAAACCACGATGCCTCTCTATTCTAAGAAGAAATTATCTCGAATGGAGCAGATTAAACTCTATCACTGCAAAGAAGACTATGTATATACATGTGGTGGTACAATCTTCCCTGATAGTCATGACCTATTCTCTGTATGCTGTCCAGAGCTATTGGAGAGCTGTGAAGAGCTAGTTAGTCCTCACTATTATTCTTGTCGTCTCAAATGTGAATTGTGTTGTTATAACTGTGGAGTTTTTGGGGATCTGAGACCCATTTCTGATGAGCTGAAAAGAAGCTTTCAGAGCGTTCATCCAGTATGCACAGAGTGTTTTAGTCATGGCAAGAAAGAACGTACTAGGGACCCCAAATTTGCTAGGAAAAAAAGGACTGCCACTGAAGCAAGTATTTAACAATTCATAACTTCATTTTCACTACCTTTTTTGTAAATCATACTCTTTTTTTTTTTTTTTTGGTCTCGTGTTGTTTTTGGTCTATTGAGTGTTGTGTTTTTGGAACACTGTTTTTTCTTAATTCAATGAGGAACTTGCCATAGAATTTTATTGTGTTTTTTGGGGTGAAGAATCTGTCAAAATCAATGAAACAGAAACTAAACTGCTATGGCCTTATAGAAAGTGAACCCAGTCTACTGAAATATGCACTAGGCATAAGCAAACCGAATATTTTCACAGGTAATTCATGTTGACATGGTGCTCGTCAGATGTTTATTCTAAATTAATAATTACCGAGAAAAACTAACTACCATATGCACTCAATCAGACACCATGGCTACTATTCATGTTGTTCCACCGAGAGAATGGCTACTATTCATGTTGTTCCACCGAGAGAATGGCTACTATTCATGTTGTTCCACCGAGAGAATGGCTACTATTCAAGAGCGGACAATAAATACTAAAGCAAAGCATGTGTAACTTATTAATGAATGGTGGTTGCCAGATATAGCCAGCTCATCAAGTTCCATTGTGCAGAATGGAATGCATGTTCCCTAGGTGGATTCATTCCACTGTGTAAAGATATCTCATTTCAATTAATTAGAAAAAATTGGGATATTCCTACTCACATTTGTTATGTACTTCCATTTGCTTTGGTAACTGTGTGTTCATGTGCTTGTCTGCTCACAGTACAACAGTGGTATTCCTTCAACAGATTTTTATCTGCTTGTGGCCAGACAAGCAGATAAAAATCTGTTGTATTTTACTACCTGTGATCAGACGAGCACACACACACACTCACACACACACATTGCGTACACAGAGGAAACACAATTTCCCCTTGCTATGTCTGGTGACTTACCTTTACTGTTAGCCACCAGTGGGTTACTGGTGAGGTTGACTGTCTCCAAGGAAGGCCAGCCATGGCAACCCAATACATCTTCAGGTTCATATACCTAAAGAGAAGTGATGAAGGAAGAAAGAGCAGGGAAGGATGAGATAATGACACCATGTAAATTTAATTTTCAGTAAACAAATTGGCAGACAGTGTGATCACATCTCACCCACCACTGAGGGTAAGAAGCTATTGCATCATTCATTCATTGTTGGTACATGTGCCCACGTTATGCTTCTTTCCCCCATTGGCATTTGTTGCCATAAACACATACATAAAAGTCCAGTAACAAATGGAAATCATCCAAGTGTTAATGAATACTTAGTTCACATCACAAACACAACACAAATATGCACTAGTTCATGTTCCAGTAGTTAAAATGCTCTCTTAGTTCTGAACTCACGGCTAAGTAGGAGTGGCCCCACAACATACATGAATGCAGGAAAAAGTTATTTTTAAGCCAGGAATTTCCTTATTTCCTTAGTGTTCGCAATGCAAAGTGCATGTGATGGTAATATGTGAATGGTTGCTAGCTTACCGGACATACTAAAACACTATGAAGTGTCTGGCCTGCACACACTCAGTCTCTGTGAGACTGCACAGCTAATTCAATTGGTTGACACCGTATGCATTGAATAACATGACCAAACTGTCATGGGCTGTGGCTTGTGTTGTTATTGTGGTGAGACACGTAGAGACGTAATAAAATAGTGCCGCCACCAGAGTTCGGAATGTGCAACGAGATTCTCAGCGATCAAACCGAGTTCCTTCAAACCCTCGACCCAAGCTAGAGTTTTAATTCTAAGCAGAGAGAAGTAGGTATCTCACAAGATGTCAAACAATGCTTATATAATCCCAACTGAATTTTACAAGTTGGGTTGGCCAATATATGTGACCGTCTACAGGAAAACCGGGCACAACGCGGCGTGCGTAAATATCGAGAAAAGATCGATCGATTTCTTAAAAATGTATTGTTTCAAGCTTACGGAAGGGAACGGTTAGGTCTATTATAGAGGGAACGACTTAAGCTACGACGATAAAACTTGGAGAGCTCAATATCTGGACGCCGACAACTCTGTAAGTGCAAAAAAATTTTTTTCGAAGGGTGCCGCGTTGTGCCTGGTTTTCCTGTAGACGGTCA
>WLWI01003212.1_pt1 | contig 14011 bp, 12 predicted proteins | sample 6701501 | NCBI WGS metagenome assembly WLWI01 (sample SAMN12718690, study PRJNA515312) | sponge metagenome | isolation source: marine sponge | host: Mycale hentscheli | place: New Zealand: South Island, Marlborough, Capsize Point | collected 2014-11-01
ATTGAGATTGAGATTGAGATTGAGATTGAGAGTTCGTGGTAACTGTGGATATCAGTTTTTGACCACTATTTGACTGAGTCGGTTTGTTGGGTTGCAACACTCTGACTTCAACCCTTGCAGTTCCCTGTTTGGTCATACCAATTTTTAATGCGGCGGCATAAGATAGATCGATAATTCGATTATGCAAAAAAGGTCCCCGGTCATTAACCTTCACAATCACCTCTTTGCCATTATCGAGATTGGTTACCTCTGCATAGGTCGGTAAAGGTAGGGTAGTGTGTGCTGCTGACATTGCCCACATGTCGTAAATTTCCCCGCTGGATGTTGGTCTACCGTGGAATTTCTTGCCATACCAGGACGCAGTGCCCCTTGCAACATAGCCTTTGGATGATTTCAGTGGTCGGTAAGACTTACCCATAACCGTATAGGGTTTATTTCCGCTCCTGCTGAGCGGTTCATCCTTAACCACTGCATCCGCATCCAGTTCAACATCATTCGGTGTGCTATCAGGCAGGTTATCACCGTTATAAAATCCACCCGTCGGTGACGTACTCTTTTGTTCGTAGGTGACTTTTTTTCCACAACCGGCCAGAAGGACGGCAAATAAAATCAGACCAAATGAATAGCCTAAACTGGTTATTGCAAAGGATTTCATAAATTTAACCGAATCGGGCCAGCTTTACCGACGTTCACTAATCTCCTGAGAGAGCTCCACGATCGCCATGGCATAGTTCACGCTAGGGTTATATCTTGTAATAGCGTACAGATTCCTAAAACCAACAATATATCGATTCCTATCGCTTTCCTTTAGTTTTAATAGGGCTGCTTTATTGCTGCCTCCGCGATTATCATAATTTACCCCCGACCCAATCAATTGGGCTGATGAAAGTTTGGGCTTGGCTCTTCGAGTAACCAGCTCTTTTGCCTCCTCAGGCAAGGAGTTAGACACATCCGCGTAAATCGCCTGGCCCCGGGTCCACCCGTGAACATGAAGATAATTCGCCACACTCCCAATCGCGTCCTCGTATTCATTCACCAAATCCCGTCGTCCATTGCCATTGAAATCGATAGAATAGGCGCGGTAGCTACTCGGCATGAACTGCGGAATACCGATTGCGCCAGCGAAAGATCCAAGAACGGTGGATGGGTCAATTTTTTCCTCTCGAGTGGTTTTCAAAAAAACCCTGAGCTCTTTCGTAAAATACTTACTCCTCCTGGGAAAAGCTGCAGACAGTGTCACCAGGCTATTGAGTACACTCTTGTCCCCTATTCGTTTTCCGTAATGGGTCTCTACCCCTAGAAGGGCTACTAATATCTGCTGTGGAACACCGAACTTCTCAGTAACCTGATCAAGAATTGCCGTATTTTTTTCCCAGAACTCTACTCCGTCATTGATGCGCCGATCATTAATAAATAATTTGCGATATTTGTGCCAGGGTAATGACTCGTACTGTCTGTCCATTAACTCCAGTGTTTTCTGATCTATCTTCGCCCTGGAAAGAACATCAATCAGTTCTTTCGCTGGATAACCATCTTCCTCAGACATCTGTTTAACCAACTTCTGTAATACCGGAAAGTCACTGACGCTAACAGCGTGAGAGAGTGATATTGACCCGAGGGAAAACGTTAATAATGTTGCTAAAAAACTAGCATATCTTTTTATTTTTTTCATGTTTCTTTATCTATCTTCTTGCCAGGAAGTTTTTATGTCTGTCAATACTCATCAAAATTCCGAAAGCTACCATCAAAGTTACGATGGAAGTCCCACCGTAACTCATCAAAGGTAAAGGCACCCCAACTACCGGTAATATACCTGACACCATTCCGATATTCACAAAAACGTAAAGGAAAAATGTGACCGACAGGCTGCCTGCCAACAATCTCGAATAGGTATCATGGGCATAAAACGCAATCATCAAACTCTTGAAAACCAGGAACAAATAGAGTGCTAGCAATACAAACACCCCCAACAACCCAAATTCCTCAGCAAATACGGCGAAAATAAAATCCGTACTGCGCTCGGGAATGAACTCAAGTTGTGATTGACTTCCAGCCAACCACCCTTTTCCATCGATGCCCCCGGAGCCAATGGCGATAATTGACTGGATGGTATGATACCCAGCGCCCAATGGGTCAGCCCAGGGGTCAAACAATGTCAATACCCGCCGTCGCTGGTAATCGTGCAAAACCAATACCCAAAGAGCAGGCGCAATCGCACTAAGAATAGCCAACACCCCAACAATCAGCTTCCAACCGACTCCAGAAAGAAAAATCACGAGCAACCCGGTGGATGCGATGAGTATTGCCGTACCAAGATCCGGCTGCAAAATTACTAGAGCAGTTGGTAACAATACGAGAATAATCGACGTAATAAGCGCCAGTGGTCTCGGTGGCAAAGTCCATCGGGTCAACACCCAGGCCACCATCATAGGTACCGCCAATTTCATCAATTCAGCGGGTTGGAATCGAAAAAGCCCAAGATCAATCCAACGTTGCGCCCCCTTTCCAATGATACCTACCGCGAGCACAATTAGTAATAGCACCAGTCCCACTCCATAGAGATAGGGTGACCAGCGATAAAGAAACGAAGGTGATATCCTGCTGACAATCAGCATAAGAACAAATGCGAAACCTACCCGAACACTGTGCTTGGCGAGCAGTTTCATGTCCTCCCCACCAGCGCTATAGAGCACGATCAGACTAAGTCCACAAACCATTAAAATAGCAGTCAGTAGAGGAATGTCGATGAATTTTTGGTGACTTGCATTCATCGCAGGCACCGATATTCAAAAGGAATGAATTCCCTTAAAGTCAATTCTGCAAAGATGTTCACCCATTTCACCGTATTTTCATCTCACTGTATTTTCACTAGCCAGCCTTTCACTCATCAAAATTTCATTCGGTATCGCACCTTCATTCGGAAATGTACGTCAGGAATTATCATCCGGCGACTCCTCCTGATACATGCCTAATCTATCCAGCAAATAATAATCCAACAGTTTTCGTGCGATGGGAGCTGCCGTTCTACCCCCACTTCCACCATGCTCAACCACAACAGCAATGGCTATTTTTGGATCATCCAATGGTGCGAATCCCACAAATAGAGAATGGTCTTTAAACTTCTTTTCTACATTCTCTTCATCATACTTTTCATTTTGCGCGATACTTTTGACTTGTGCAGTTCCAGTTTTTCCGGCCATTTGATACTTGATTCCCTCGCTAATACCTCGGGCAGTTCCTCGTTGGCCATGAATAACGTCCTCCATACTTTCAATAATCTGTGCATACGATCTTTGACTGACTCCAGCGTTGGTTTCCACCAAGGTTGGAGCAATTTCTGTACGCACCTGACTTTGTGCATTCTCCACTGCGGTTAAGAATCTGGGCTCAACTTTCTGTCCCCGGTTCGCTAACATTGCGGTCGCGCTTGCCAATTGCAGCGGCGTCACCAGCATATAACCCTGGCCAATTCCAGTAATCACGGTTTCTCCCGGATACCAGGGTTGGCTTCGAGCTCTTTGCTTCCAGTCTCTCGAAGGCATCAAGCCACTTGGCTCCCCAGGCAAATCGACACCTGATTTCTGACCGAAACCGAAATGGCTCATGCCCTCATGGAGACGATCGATACCCAGCCGTTTCGCCAGCCGGTAGTAATACACATCGCAGGACTGAACCACGGCGCTATGACCGTTCACCTGACCATGTCCATTTTTTTTCCAGTCCCGATATCGATGTTTATGCCCTGGCAAGGTAAACCATCCTGGGCAGAAAATTTTCGTATCGTGGCCAATATCATTCTTGATACCGACAAGGGAAATAAATCCTTTAATGGTTGAACCGGGTGCATAACGCCCATAAAGCGCCCGGTTCAACAGTGGCGTACGGGGCGATGATCGAAGGAGATCATAGTTTTTTCTGCTTATACCGTTTACAAAAGGATTCGGGTCGAACCCTGGAACGCTCACAAAGGCAAGAATATCCCCGGTCTTGGGTTCGATGGCCACTACTGCTCCTTCGAACCCTTCCAGAGCCTCAATGCTCTTTCTTTGTAATTTGATGTCTAATCCAAGATACATCGTTTGGCCCGCAACCGGCTCCGTTTGCTCCAGGCTACGCACCACCCGACCGTGCGCGTTTGTTTCTGCCCGTTGCACACCGGACTTCCCCAGCAGACTGGATTCGTAATACGATTCAATTCCGCTCTTGCCGATATACTCCAGGCCTCGATAACGTTTATTATCAATTTGCGCCAAATCCTCGCTACTGATGCGACCCACATAACCGACAACATGAGAAATAAGTTCGCCTTTGGGATAATTTCTCTGCAATCTAGCACGCAGTTCCACACCGGGATAACGATGTTGATTGACCGCTAGTCTCGCCGCCTCATCTTCCTTAAGGTTAGCCCGAAGGGTCTGTCTTTCGAAGCCAGGTCTTCTCTTTAACAGCGTTTTGAATTGCCGAATATTATCGTCAGACAAATCGATAAGTTGCCTAAGCTCATTCAACGTCTCGTCCATGTTCTCAACTTTATCTGGCAGGATTTCCAGGTTATAAACGCGGAAATTCTGAGCTAACACTTCTCCATTTCGATCATAAATCAGTCCTCGCACAGGAGGCAGGGAGATAATATCGATACGGTTATTCTGCGCAAGCGTAGAGAAATGCTGGTGTTGTGAAATCTGTAGATGAATAAGGCGGACGATCAATATCAACGCCATCAGGGAAACAAAACCGAACAGGAAAACAATCCGATTATGAATAATCTTACTTTCTTTCAGATAGTCCCTGACAGGAATCACGTCTAACTAACCCCAATTCGCTGCCTGACAAATCTTAATATGGTATAGATCACAGGCCACAATAAGGCAGTGGTCAATGCCGACGTCCAATACACCAACTCGATCCCTGTGTTATTTGTGATGCGATATATCCAAAGTGTGCAGGCGATATCGGCACAGGAAACAAGAAACACCACCACGCATTGTTGCCACAGATGGTACATCCGCATTCTTCGATGGGCGATGACGGCTATCAACGCAACAAATGCCTTACCAATAGCATGCTGACCCAAAATGGAATAATACAAAACATCCAGAATAATCCCCACGACCCAACCCCAGCCAACACCCACCCGGTTAGGTAAAGCAAGACACCAATAAAACAACACCAACGTCACCCAATCCGGTCGGGCATTCTCCATCCAATCAGGATAAGGAGTCAGATTAAGTAGCAGCGCAATAACAATGGTAAAAATAATAACACCAGATCGACGAGGTGCGCGCGAACCAGAGCTTCTCATTGGGTCCGTCCTCTCATGGCAGACCGACTGGGGAAGCCTGGTCGATCATCGTTCCACACCAGCAATACTTCTTTAGAGAAGTTGATTTGCGCTGATGTATTTGCCGTAATATTCAGGAACGCTTCATTCGCATCTTTGACAATTTCAGTCACTTCAGCCACTTTATAGCCAACCGGGAAACGCCCCCCCATACCAGAGGTAATCAGAACATCTCCCTGCTGTATATCAGCCTGACGATCAAGAAAAGGGAGTCCTATTTTGTCCGACGTGCCCGATCCTTTCACAATGGTTCGTAACCCGTTTCGTTCTACTTGAACCGGCAGCCCATGACTCGGATCAGTAATAAGCGTAATCACACTGCGGCGGAAGCCAACCTCGGAAACCTGCCCCAGCACCCCAAGTGGCGCAATAGCAGGCTGCCCCAGGTAGACACCCGACTCAATTCCCCTATTTACCACAACTTTGTGGCTAAAGGGTTCGAGCCCAACGTCGATGATTTCCGTCAGCAAAACTTCGTCGCCAGCTTTTTTTGATGCAGATAAAAGCGTAAATAGCCTTCGGTTTTCCTTGATTAAAGCATCATATTGCTGAAGTTTGATTTCTAACACCACCTGCTTTTTCTTAAGTTCGATAAAACGATCATAGAGTTTATTATCAGGATAATACCGTTCCAAGGATGATTGGACCTTACCTGGCAAACCCACTACAGACTCAAAGGGAATATTGATAACAGGAGTGACAATCTTGACCGTCCTCAGCAGCCCGCTTCGATGATCAATAATCATCAACGCCACTGATAGGACCACGAGCATCATAAAACGATAGATGACAGAAGATCGGTCGTTGCTCATGGCGCGAGGGAGTCCATTTGGCTTAAGTGCGAGGACTTGTCAGGATACAGTTCGAAGGGTAGCTCGAAATACAGCTCAAAATATAGCAATCCATCAGGCCGTAGAATTGGTAAGGGATCAGATCGATATCTTCCATGAATATTAGAAAGCGGCGGTCTTGATTATGTCTACTTTCAGGTCGGTTTCGTTATCAGTTTCGGGATCAACCATCCGTTGCAAAAACATCGCCCAGCACATCCATTTCTTCCAGGGCACGTCCACAACCCCGTGCCACACATGTCAATGGTTCTTCCACAACAACCACAGGTAAACCGGTATCTTGCATCAAACGCCTATCCATGTCCCGCAGCAGAGCACCTCCTCCGGCGATTACCATGCCTTTTTCACCAATATCTGCGCTGAGTTCTGGAGGGGTTTTTTCTAAAGCCTGACGAATAGCCTGCACAATCTGTTCCAACGAATCCCCAATTGCTTCATAGATCTCCTGACTGGTAATCACCAGACTCCTGGACATCCCTTCGGAAATATCCCTCCCTTTGATTTCCATTTCCATATGCTCGGACTCAGACCAGGCGGTGGCAATGCTTTTCTTCACTCTCTCAGCAGTAGCCTCTCCAATCAACACCCCATGGCGACGTCTGACATAGTTAATAATAGCTTCATCAAAAGAGTCACCGGCAACTCTCAATGAATTGGAATACACCATACCACCAAGGGAGAGAATGCCTACCTCCGTGGTACCACCACCGATATCCACCACCATGGATCCTGTGGGTTCCGCTACTGGCAAGTTAGCGCCGATCGCTACGGCCATCGGCTCTTCAATCAAATACACTTCCCTTGCTCCCGCACTGGTCGCCGATTCCCTGATCGCCCTTCGCTCCACCTGTGTTGAGCCGCATGGAACACAAATGATAATCCTCGGACTGGAAAAGAATTTATTTTCCTGTACTTTACGAATAAAGTACTTAAGCATGTCTTCCGTAACGTTAAAATCTGCAATAACACCGTCTTTCATAGGGCGAATAGCCCGGATTGACCCCGGAGTTCTACCCAACATCAGCTTCGCATCCTGCCCCACAGCCAACACGCTCTTACCTGACGACCCATCTGGCGCACTTTTGATGGCAACAACCGATGGTTCATTGAGGATAATGCCTTTGTTACGAACGTAAATCAGAGTGTTTGCTGTGCCAAGATCAATGGCTAAGTCATTAGAGAAGAAGCCAATAAGGCGTTTTAGCATGTTTTTTAGTCTTGAATTTTCGGTTGGAGTGCTGGCAAATATTGCCATTAAGCTAACATCCGTACTTTAACAATGCGGGCCAGACTATTCAACAGCACATTCCTATGGTAAGTTGACGCGCTTTTAATGGTGAGTAAGGAATAAATCTTCACCAACGACCCTGATAGCTTCGCTAAAAAACCCTGATTTTTACTCCAAAAACTGCACTGAAATCACTTCAGTGATGATGACGGATATTAGCCGATCCGATATCATATACCGGTACCGTATTGGAAAGGATTAGAATTCTCCTTTGCGTCCACAAAGAATCACTTAAGAACATTCAAAAACCATGTCAATTACCCCAAGTGATATTAATCACATCGCCCGTTTGGCCAGACTCAGGACGGACGATGAGAAATCAGAGTTTTATGCCACCCAGCTCACCCGCATCATGGATTTGGTCGAACAAATGAATCAAATTGACACCGACGGCATAGAGCCTATGTCTCACCCCCAGGATGCCGCCCTACGCCTAAGAGCAGATTTGGTGACAAAAACAGATCAAAGGGAGAACTACCAGTCTATCGCCCCTGATGCGGAACGTGGGTTTTATCTCGTGCCCAAGGTGATTGAATAGGAAATTAGTCCAATATAACCGGCTAATCAGGAAATAGCCGCAACGCTAACAAGAAATCCTGATAAAAACCTGGGCTAGACAGCATTTTTCCCAGAATAACAATAATCGTTGAACAGAATATCTTCACAAAAACAATCGGCAAGCAAAAAAGCAAGCAACTAGCGTCAAGTAATGAAGATTCCAAAGCCCGGTCCGTATCCATTGCCAGACAAAGTTCTCAAATAAGTGCAGTCTGCGATCAGCATGGCCCCGCTAATCGTCGGGCCTATCGCTGATGGTCCTGATCTTGAATAGTGAACCGTCTTTGGATAATTAGTTGTGATACTCGCTCGCGCCATTTGACCAAATCGAAAAATAAACAAACCAGCTGATAACATGCAAGAAAAAACCCTCTCCGAACACGCAAAATCCCTGCGTTCTGGAGAATATTCCAGTGTGGAACTAACACAACATTACCTTGACCGAATACAGGCCCATCAGAACCTGAACGCATTCATTAGTGTCACGACCGAGAACGCACTAGCGCAGGCGCAACTTGCCGATAAAAAACTGCAGCAGAATCAAAATAACCCAACTAGTCAACTCACTGGCATTCCTCTGGCGCAAAAAGACATTTTTTGCACTCGGGGTGTACTCACAACCTGCGGCTCAAGAATGCTGGAGAACTTCGTTTCCCCTTATGACGCAACCATCGTAGAAAAGCTCAATCAAAGTGGCATGATAATGCTCGGGAAAACCAACATGGACGAATTCGCCATGGGGTCATCCAATGAAACCAGTTTTTATGGTCCAGTCAGAAACCCCTGGAATACTGAAACGGTACCTGGGGGTAGTTCCGGTGGATCGGCATCCGCGGTAGCTGCCAGACTCACTCCAGTGGCCACTGCGTCAGACACTGGCGGATCGATTCGACAGCCCGCCGCATTCTGCGGCCTTAGCGGCATCAAACCCAGTTACGGACGGGTTTCCCGCTATGGCATGATCGCTTTCGCATCCTCCCTGGATCAGGCTGGTGTGCTAAGCCGAAGTATCGAAGATGGCGCCATGGTGCTACAGGCCATGTCTGGTTTCGATGAACGAGATTCAACATCACTAAAACATGACGTACCTGATTATGTTTCTGCATTAGGCGAATCAATTGCTGGCAAAACCATTGGCCTACCCAGAGAATTCTTTGGCGACGGTGTTTCCGCAGATATCGCAGACAAAATCCAGCAGTCTATTAGGCAGCTTGAGTCAATGGGAGCGAAAACCATCGAAGTCGAGTTACCAAACAGCGCTGTTGGCATCCCCTGCTACTATGTGCTTGCACCAGCAGAAGCGTCGTCCAATCTCTCGCGATTTGACGGTGTTCGCTATGGTCATCGGGCAAAGGAATACGGCGACCTAAACGAAATGTATGAGCAATCCCGAGCAGAAGGATTCGGGGACGAGGTACAGCGGCGTATTATGATCGGTGCTTATGTATTGTCCTCTGGCTACTATGACGCCTATTACATTAAGGCTCAACGATTGCGCCGAATGATTGCAGAGGATTTTGATAAGGCGTTTGAGAAATGTGATCTGATCGCTGGCCCCACTACGCCGAGCACGGCTTTTGTGCTTGGCGAGAATAACGACGACCCCATTGCCATGTATCTGAACGACATCTTTACCAACTCGGTAAACTTGGCGGGATTGCCCGGTCTGTCTATCCCCGCTGGATTTGATAACAAAGGGTTGCCGGTGGGACTGCACCTGATTGGCAAATACCTCGACGAATCAACAATCCTGAATGTCGCTCACCAGTACCAGATGGAAACCGACTGGCACTTACAAATCCCTGGAGGCTTCGCATAATGACTACACCGACCTGGGAAATTGTCATTGGCCTGGAAGTGCATGTTCAACTCCAGACCAAGAGCAAGATATTTAGCGGCGCTTCAACGGCTTATGGAGCAGAACCCAACACCCAGGCATGCGATGTCAGTATCGCTCTGCCCGGAGTATTACCTGTAATGAACGAAGAGGCAGCCAGGCTCGCCATTAAGTTTGGATTGAGTATTGATGCACACATCAATCAACGATCTATCTTTGCCCGCAAGAACTACTTTTACCCAGACCTGCCCAAAGGTTATCAAATCAGTCAGTTCGAATTGCCCATTGTCGGCGCGGGAAAGATGGAAATTGAAACTGAAAAAGGCACGAAGGTCATTGGAATCACTCGGGCTCATCTTGAAGAGGACGCCGGAAAATCGGTGCATGAAGGTTTCCACCGCTCCAGCGGTATTGACCTGAATCGCGCCGGGACTCCATTGCTTGAAATCGTCTCGGAGCCAGATATGCGTTCCGCGGCTGAGGCAGTGGCTTATTTGCGAAAACTGCATACCCTGGTGAGATATCTGGAAATCTCCGATGGAAATATGCAAGAAGGTTCATTTCGCTGCGATGCCAACGTTTCGGTTCGTCCAAAGGGGCAGGAAGCATTTGGAACCCGGGCTGAGATAAAGAATATCAACTCATTTCGTTTCGTAGAGAAGGCCATTAACTTCGAAGTAGAACGCCAAATTGACCTCATTGAAGATGGCGGAGAAGTGGTCCAGGAAACCCGTTTATACGATTCTGAAAAAGATGAAACCCGATCCATGCGATCCAAGGAAGAAGCCCACGATTATCGCTACTTCCCCGATCCAGATCTTCCTGCCATGATATTGGAAGACAGTTTTATCGAGAGTATTCGCCGGTCCCTTCCCGAACTACCGGAACAGCGCAAAATAAGATTCGTCGACGAACACGGTTTATCTCCCATGGATGCAGACAAATTAACCAGTGAAAAAGAGACCGCAGATTACTTTGAGTCCGTTTGTGAACAGACCAATGCAGAGCCAAAAATGGCCGCAAATTGGGTACTGGGTGAATTGACGGCAGCACTTAACAACGCAAGTCTCCCCATCGCTGATAGCCCAATGAGAAGCGCTGCACTCGCGTCCCTGCTGAACAGAATTTCCGACAACACCATCTCTGGCAAAATAGTCAAAGAAATTTTTTCTTTGCTATGGGAGAGCCATGACAGTGTCGATAAAATCATCCAGGACAAGGGACTCAAACAGATCACTGATAGCGCAGAGATTGAATCCATCGTCGATAATATCCTCAAGACCAACGCCGATCAGGTAGCACAATACGAGGGCGGCAACCAGAAAGTTTTTGGTTTTTTTGTCGGACAGGTCATGAAACAAACCGGCGGAAAAGCAAACCCAAAACAAGTTAACGAAATACTGCGAAATAAGCTCGACTAAATCTTCAATTTAATGTAAAAAGCAGGTCGTGCGGGCCTGTAGCTCAGCTGGATAGAGTACCTGGCTTCGAACCAGGTGGTCGGGGGTTCGAGTCCCTCCGGGCCCGCCAAATTATTCTCACCAAAACAATAACTTGCCGCCCTCTTGTAGGGACTTGCCAGAGACTTACTAGAGACCTGCTGGAAGTCTGCGATTCGTAACCTCCTAATTGATCAACTACCCAGATCAACCATTTTCCAATAGATTTTGAATTTGTCAGTCGACACCTGCCATGAAAGGTTAAATCAATGAATCCTAATTCGAAATACGAAACACTAATTTTTCTACCGGTTATTGTCCACTCTTAAATGGCCATAAGCCCTGACGTTATCCTCGCCTCCTCCTCGACATATAGGCAGTCTCTATTAAAGAAAATCGTCTCTGATTTTCTAATTCAATCTCCCAACATCGACGAAACACCGAAACCATCGGAGCCCCCTCACAAACTAGCTGAACGGCTAGCCATTCAGAAAGCAGAAAAGGTAGCCGAGTCCTTTTCAAATCACCTGATCATTGGCTCTGATCAGGTAGCGGAACTCAATGGCAACCTCATCGGAAAGCCGGGAAACCACCCTAATGCTGTCAATCAGTTACGACAGTCTTCCGGGGCCACTTTAACGTTGTACACTGGATTAGCGCTCCTCAACTCCGCCACTCAGCGACTGCAATCCGTGGTGGACCGTTATGAAGTGGAGTTCAGAATACTCACAGATGAACAGATAGAAAAATATCTATCCTCAGAAAAACCCTATGATTGCTGTGGCAGCCTAAAAGCCGAAGGATCAGGTATTAGATTATTGAAACGATTAACGGGCAATGACCCCAACACCCTCATTGGCTTACCCTTGATTCAACTTACCTCGATGCTGATAAACGAAGGAGTAGACCCCTTCGATTTCCAGAACACTAACCCCCTCCGCCAGTAATAATTGTAAGCCAAACCAAAAATTATTCTTTGACATCCAACCCTGGCTGGACCATGAGCCGACGGAGTAGCCATTAGGGTAAATTGGTATCGTGCAATTAATCAAAATTGGCTGTTTGGAATCGAGAGAACAATTCGTACCATGTACTGACTTTTTCTAAAACATGGCTGACCCGATGAACACTCTTAACGATTCAGCAAAATGGATCATTCGAAACTTTAACGCCGCCTCTGTGGCGTCCATCGATGATGACGGGTTTCCCGCAGTCTCTCCTAAAGCAACCTTTGTTATTGTCAACGATACCTCCATCGCTTTCGGGAACATTCGATCTCCAGCTACTATTCATAACTTCTCCCATCGACCCAAAACGGAAATTAATTTTATTGACGTTCTCCACCGTCGCGCACTTCGTATCAAGGGAAGGGTGTTCCTTATTGACAGAGAAAGTCACCAATGGAAGGAGCTCGCGCCATTATTCCAGGAACTTTGGAAGCCTTATTTGGAGATGATGACCCATTTTGTGCTTATCGACATAGAACGAGCGTCCCTGGTGACATCACCGGCTTACGACATTGGTATAGCCGCCGCAGAATTGAGGACTACCAACCTCGAAAAACTGAATAATCTCGTGCCGTCTCCCCCTGGTTCTTCCTAAATGGCCTTATCATTACCATTTTATTTTGACTATGCTGGATTGACACTATTCTCATGGATCGTTTTTTCTCAACCGCCCTGCTCAATAAACTGAGCTTAATAGACTGAGCTTAATAAACTGGGTTCAACCGGTCGGATTGAATAGACTGGGCCTGGAAACAAGTAATCATTAATCGCTACTTAGTATGAATTTGAATTGGCAACACTCAATCAATGGGAAACCCGGCAATGCCTAAAATCGCAGTCTTCACACTCTTTTATATCGCGACGTTTCTACAAGCCGGGACCTATGGATTAACGTTCATGTTACCCAAGCTATTTTCGAATTTTGGCGCCAATGAAAAATACGTTGGAGCAGCGCTACTCGTAACCACTTTTGTCACGTTATTTAGCGTCTACTACTCCGGTCATTTGACAGACAGGCTTGGCCGAATGCTATCCCTGAGCCTATCTGGTATCGCGATAGCCATCTCATTGTTTCTTTTTGGAAATGCCAGCGAACTCGGCCTATCCATTGTGCTAGCCAGTGCTCTACTGGGATTCGGCTGGGGAGTGTTTTACACCCTGGGGCCGGTAGTATTAACTCGCATCACGGCTCCCGAAGAGCGAGTTCGTGTGTTCTCACTAAATTCGGTTTTTATGATGGCAGGGTTCGGGCTATCGCCCGTCATGGCGTCAATATTGGAATCCCGTGGTTTCAGCGTCGCTGATGCGTTCTTCATTATGTCCGTCTTCTGTGTTTGCAGCGCCGTACTATTTCTGCTGCTAAAGCCATCAGTCAACAAACTGTCGGCAGGATTTGGCGCGGAACAACGTTCGAGCTTAGGCTACGACACCATCAAACGTATCTTTCGCTCTCCGGCTAGAACACCGGTCATCATGGTCTGCCTCGGAGCCAGTATTTTCGCTGGAATGAACAATTTCCAAACTGTTTTCGCCGACACCAGAGGCATGGACTATGCCAACTTTTTCCTCGCGTACACTATCACTGTCGTAATCTGCCGCATTTTGCTCGCTGGTTTTAGCGGTGGAAAATCGCCCTATAAAACCATCGCCCTTCTGCAATACGTCATGTTCGCAAGCATCGTTCTATTTA
>WLWI01003213.1_pt1 | contig 14010 bp, 11 predicted proteins | sample 6701501 | NCBI WGS metagenome assembly WLWI01 (sample SAMN12718690, study PRJNA515312) | sponge metagenome | isolation source: marine sponge | host: Mycale hentscheli | place: New Zealand: South Island, Marlborough, Capsize Point | collected 2014-11-01
ACACACACACACACACACGACAAACACATCAGCACACACAATCACAACACTCACCATCAAACTGAACTTCTCCTTCCAAGACAGATCAATGGCACTTCCAGGAGAGAAGGTATGAGGAAGGTACCCAGAGGATGATGCTTGCATATACGTGACAGGAGATTGCATGTGTGACTCTGGTGAAGAAGGAGCGGAGGAAGAGGTAGAGGAAGGTCTCACAAACTGAGCAGAAGTCAGAGCGGTGTGGTTAGAAACAGGTACAGTATAGGGCGTGTCCATTTCAAAGACACGCAGGAAGAGGCTGCGCCAAAGAGAGGGGAGGTTGGTGATCTCATTAAACCTTCGACACACGAACATGAGGTGGACGAGGTCTGCCTCACGCAAATACGAGAAGATGTGCACCAGAACTTCATTGGGTAGTCCTTGAATGTATGGTGCTGGGTGGAGAAAGAGAGAGAGAGAGAGACAGAGAGAGAAAAAAATGCAATTTATTTTTGAAATCCAAATCAAAAAATTTTTTTTTCATAGGTAGAAAAAAATTGTACAACCTAATTAAATCACAAGCAGTCTCCCTTTGGAAAAAACCCCCAACAACAACAACACGTGGTCTATACATATAATACTACAGTAGAGGGCTATGTATGTATGTACTCAGCATGCCACAGAGCTACATTTCCCAGAGCCTTTCAGCATGGATTGGATGCATCTATTGATACTACTTGTTTAAACTAAGTGGACCAAATCTAACGATGCAATCTTAAAAACTCCCACCATTACAAGACCGATTGAGCGCGAAATTAAGTGCCTCCGGGTCTCACGGGGAAAACCAGTCTAGCAGCAAACCAAGTGAGAGCTCCAGAATCTGAGACACACTCCCTCTACATCCTTATCTCTTTCTCCTATTACCCCCCAAGTCACGCCTACCCGGGCAAACCACTCAAGGTTACAGAATGTCAGAATTTGAGCCCATGATCTCTAGATAGAACCCTCACACCGCCAGAAAATAGCTGAGAATAAAGACCTACAAGTGTGAGCAGACCGCCACCTTCTACAAACTACTGCTAGACCACATCAGCAGGAGTTTCTTTAGATAGCAATCCCAGCCTACCACTGAGCAAATCGAGAGTGGTAGGTGAGGGCAGCCAACAAGCCAGACCTCACATCAACGGGCACAGCCTCAGCTTTGCAGTCAATGGTTTCGTTAATTAATAATAGGAAAGTTGCGAAGATCTGGAACAAACCTGGTGGTGGTGGAGTGATGAGAGGAATGGGGGTAGTCATTGTTATATTAATATTACTACTATTAATGTATTATTAATGTTATTTATCATTATTATACCTGTACTCAAAGTTAATATGTTCACGAGCAATTTGAGTTTTATATTACCAAATATGATCACATTCTAAGACTTGGGGTAGCCCTTACGGAACAGATTAAGCAATGCATAAAATGGTTTCAAGAAAAACACACTATGCTGCTTTCGGAACTCTTCATTCCGATAAATGTGAACGAGAACAGGCCACTTTGATTCCACAAGTTGAGAGCCAGCTTAAGGCATGTTTCTACAAGCTGGGCCATTCAAAAAGGAGGATCTCGAGCCAGAAGTATTTACTGATCCTGCATCTCGTGAATGGATAACCGCGATACGTCAGGGTCACACCCACTTTATTGAGTACAATGAAATTTTTTGGCATTGGCAGCCAACTAAACATCATTAAATGAAACCTGAGCTACATCAGGCATGAGAAAATATGCAACTGAATGCTCCTGCATTCTTATACAATGAGATTTGAAGAATGGCATTTAGACATGGGCTGCAGCAGTTTTGGACCACAAATTTTATCTTGACCTTATTTTTTTTTGTTGTAGTTGAGATTGTACATCCGATTGAATTAGAAAAACTGTGGCATTTATCTTCTGGTGGGAAGTTTTCAAATATACCTTCTTCCTGAAGGAAATCTGGGCTGACAGCTGCTTTTGAGGGAAGCTTGGAGTAGAGATGATAGCAGAAGATAAAAGGAAAGGATGGAATGAGGGAAAAGGGGGGGAAAGTGGGTGGCCAAGGTCCACTAAACAGAGGGAGACCAGCTGGTAGTTAGTCCACTATATGCCTCATTAACTGGCCATTTATCAGCAACTATATTCATATAGCACCAATGAGATTCACACCTGCAAGGCTGGGAATTCAAAAGTGGCTGGAGAGAGAATTCATGTTAATTAGAGTCAAAACTTATCTCTGGAATGCTGGAATTTCAGTTGTAAGCTGTACGTATCCAGAGAGGTAAAAAACAAGTCCATGAATGAACTAAGATGGATGCAGTTCTCAAAACAAAAACCTCAACTATGTGCACACGACCTCCCACACTAATATTCACACATCTCAACAAGCCGTTAAAATTAATATCCATCAATTTACTAAACAACACACAACTATTTCATTATTTTACTAATCTAATCACGATTTGTTTTTCCCTTCTAGATTGTAGAAATAGTTCTAAAATCAATGTAAATGACAAGATAACAATTCAATATTTGGGCCAGAATTAATTAGGCACACATTGGTAGCCAAGCCATCTGTAACTGCACCACACACAGCCATCACTGCACAAACCACTAGAACCACAATCAGCAACCCATCCCCTCCTCCAGCACTAAGTCACTATAGACAAAAAAAAAGATTTGTGAGAGGTGAATTGGGGGGGTTGGGCTGAGAGGAGGATAAGGGGGGGAGGGTATTTGTGAAATTAACAAATGCACACCTTAACTTGTGTGCAGTTGTGACTAAATCCAACTCACCATCTGTAGTAAATTTGGTCACCTGTAAGGCTTGCCACTAGAACCCACCCTAACCTCCTGCTGGACATATGAGGGCAGATCAACAGACAGACAGTCAGTCAGACTACAGGTCTGCTGGTCAGCAAAACTTGCCACCTCTTAAGTGCAAGGTGCTCAAGAGAGTTGTAGAGTCTTTGGGGGTCTGAACACCTGTACAACTGTAAACTAATAAGATGCCTCCCTAGCAGCTCCACAATGTGGGGAAAGGAAAAAAAAAAAAAAAAAAAAAAAAAAAAAAAAAAAAAATTTAGTGGAAGTAGTTGGGGAGAGGTGGAGGAGTAACACAGTAGTGCAGTAGTGAGTAAGAGTGAGTGGGTATTTACTCCAGGTTATGCTCTGATCACTTCCCAGTTGTACTCCCAGAGGTTGAGACACTTAGCCTATTAGCTGTCAACCAACTGTCCTTGATCTGTGTGGTGAAGGCAGACTTATATGCTTTAAAGCTTGTCAAGATAGATGTGATGGCTGTACTCAACCAAGAGCTTTGTCTGTGATAAATTCAGATGAAGAAGTTGCTATGACAGGATGATAAGAAACCTAACACTACAAAATAAAAAAAATTACGGCACACATTACTGTATGCTACTCTAGAGTGTGCACTTTCAGTTCCACCCCACATAACTCACCATGGATGTGCTTGTGGATGACATCGCAAATAAAACAAAACCAGATTTCTTTTTTGGTTTCAAGAGAAGTCCAAACAGTTTATCTCTTGAAGCTACGTGCAAGCTTTTCTCTGTGGCTGTTGATATTGTCGAGGGAAACGACACAACGGCAAGGTTGCAGTGCACCACAACCACCTCACACTGATTGTCTTTGGAAATTTCAGTCATGCCATTTGTATGTATACATACTGCTAGGCTAAAGACACTTTCTGAAAGAAAGAAAATGAGGAAAAAGAAAAACAGGGGGAAAAAAGAGAGAGAGAGAGAGCCTTTGCCACAATAAAAAAAAGTGTGTGCACTGGTCCCACTGCTCTTACACCCTGACATCTCTCAGGTTTTCCATCTCTAGCCACCAATAAGAAAATGAAGACCTCAACTGAAAAGTACCCTTAGCCGAAACCCAACTTATGGCCAAAGCCATTAAAACTAGCACCTCCCTAAACACATATTCACATGCAGCAAGTCCTTCCAAGATATATTTTGCACAAAGTTCTCGTTTCAATTTAAAATGACACCACCAGACCACGCCAATGCATCTCCACACCCTTTCACTCCGAAAGCCTGATACCAGTACGTCTTCGAAGAATCCACAGAAGCTGTTGCTTTTCTTTTTTACCCTGAACGACCGCGGTGGCTTCAGATATTTTGTCAGGAACAAAAGCCCGTGGTGAAACGGCACACTCTAAAACTAACATTCGGTGGCAGAAGCACAAACAGGGGGGGACTTCGGGGGAAGGGAGCCAAGCCATGTGTGTGCTTGTGCAGCTGTGTGACTGTGGTGAAGGTGTGGACTATTAGTTGGGCCAAGGTTCCAACCCTAAGGAAACATTGCAGTACTACAAGGGGCCCACCTCCTCACCAAACCAACCATAACACACCTTACTCATATGGGACTATAGAAATTTGACCTTCACCTTTTTCTTCAGCTTTTCCATCCAGAAGAGCACTAGTAATAGAATTAATGTAGCTTTCTGAAAGGATGTTAGTAACTCAATCTATTGATTTTCACTTTTTCTAATTATTATGAAGTATTTACCACCTGAAAAGGTGCTAGAAACTTAGCCTGCTCACAGAAAACCGACACACTAGTGTTTACCTTTCCCTCAAAATTATAGATCAAATATCATACCCTGTTGATCCAACCAACTTGTAAAAATTTAAACTATTATTATTTCTTCCTATTGTTCTATTAACAGCTTCATCATTGAGGAGGAAACTTAAATATAAAACCAGACACCACTAGCGAAAAAAAAGAAGAAAAGCGAAAGCAGTAAATACATAAGTTAACACATGGTAGTTAGGGATACTTTCACATATTATGGTATATTGATTGAACCATATTTGCTGTTCTTTTTGTTTTGTTCTTTAGAGAAGGTGTCACCAGCAAATGCAGCTGACCACGCAAACTGACAGCCGCCTTTGTCTTGGGGAAGGAACTAGCTACCCATCCCTTCCACCAATATTTATTACCTCAGGGTTAAACATTGGGATCAGACTTCAAAAGAAGTTTGCTTTAAAATAATCTCAGCACAGCAAGAAAGAGTTTCAAGGAAATACCACTCCACAAAAGAAAGCTAGGCATGCCGAAAACCTTCCAAAATCACACAAGAGGCAAGAGGCACACATTTAACCACTTACATGCACAATATAGCCCATTGTTAGAAATTATCAAGAGAAGTGGTCTGATCTGTTTGTACATAGCTAGAATATAAGGAAACAAAAAAGGTGGTGTGTGTGTGTGTGTGTGACTTACTGTAGTCAGAATCTTCATCCAATTTACTGACTCTTTTTCTCTTCCTAGGAGTGACAATAGTGCCCTGTAGGGAGAAGTATAATGGAATTAAAAAATTCGGCTGCTTGCATGAAAAAATAGTAAGAGAAATATATTGTAGATGGAAATAAGTGCCAAGCTACAGCATTGATCAAATTCTATGGCAAATAACCGAAACCATAATTTCAAGTGACCTTGAAAAAGAAAGTAGCCTCAAAGTTGTCAATCGACATCTCGAGTAACCAGAACCCTAAAGAGAGATGGTTCTCATTTGCAAAGTTTTGTGCCAAAAATGTTAGGAAGGGACCAGAGAAGTTTTCTGTGTGATGGTGGTAAGCCAACATTACAGACCCACTTAACAACACATCACAAACACGAACAGACTGCACTGAATGTCTGTTCTACCACATTCCTTATGTTAAGCCCACAACAGATAGGAAAATACATAAACTCCCCAATGGGAAGAATCTACAATTCAATTGGGCAAACTGTTTCTATTCACAGTAGGCCCCATCCCAGCTTGGTATTGCCTGCACACTAGGTTAGTTTACCATAACCAGTACAATATAATTAGCTTACAGTTTCAGAGTAGCCCTTTCCTCGGGACCTTTTCATGGCTCTTGTAGTACTCATTTCAAAATCTGCAAATGAGAAAACAAAACTGTAGAAGTAATATAAAAAAAAAAGAAAGTATAATTATAATAAAATATTGTAGTACAAGTGTTGCAAGATAGTTTCAAGACTTAGCCATTAATTTCCATACTATAATTAAAAATACCCTATTACTTTAGAAAAAAAGTGCTACATTTACATGAAGAATTTATTTTTATTTTTCCCCCTACTCAGAACTTACTGCTTGTAAACAGTAGGTTATAGCAGATCCACTGCAGTTGACAGAATTACCAGCACTCTAGTAAACTGCAGTTCTCTTCAGAGATGCATACAAAAAAAGTGAGGCCCTCACTTTCAAATAAATAATGTCCAAACAACTCGAACTACCAAGACAACAGCAAAAGCTCACAGCTAAAAGGTACGTACGTACCACTACACGTTGCTACGGAGTATTTTTTTTCCACCAACTATAGAAATACTCAGCCGCAGCCCAGAGCGTTTGTAGCCGCCAGAGCCCCGCAAAAGATGAAGGAAGGGTCCGCCACAGGAAGTAAGCGGTCAAGATGTAGAGAGCAAGTTGACCACACCATAAAGGGTTTTTATCTACAATAAGTTGGGCATGAGCGGATTTAGTTTGAGAAACATTCGGCGCAGTTGGCACAAACTTAATTAATGAAACTGAGCTGTAATAATATTCACCACACAACATTCATTGGCTTCGCACTCCGGAGCCCGCCAAGGGAACTACAACAGACAAAAATAGCTAGAATAATTTTGAATTAGGCTAAGCTGATTATTTCCTAGCGGGCATAAACAGGGCTATCACTTACAGTTCAGCAAATGTTGGCAAGCCATCTATCCAACTTGGCTGTTCTACTTTTCACTGCGCCCGAATCATTATAATTATTTTTTGCAATGCAATTATTCCAACAAACGCCCACTAACTTTACCCGCTAGAGTCGCGCTCTTTTATACCTCCGGGTCACCTAGCAACGGTGCAGCGCTAGGCTGGTGGTGTAACAAACGGTGATTACAAGCCTCTAGCTGAGCCTGGTTTGTTCTTCGTGATGTCTGTGAAAGAAAGCTGTCCGAAGGATCCAGACCTTGGTCGTGTTTCAGAGTGCAACGACAGAAATACTAAAAGGGTGCAACTGGCTGCATCTACACCATTAGCCACACCCACGGACATCTCCCGGGTTGCTGCTATTAATCCTATTACTGGAATTGGTACAAACGAAGTTCACAGAATCAAACCGCAAAATGCCAAAGGAGTTTATGCACGATTTTTGGGCGAAAACCCTCGCCACCTTAATGAGCCAGTCTGTCAAATTAGACCAAGTGAGGGGGACTATTCTGTGAGGGATTGTCTTAGTTGGAAGCAGGAATATCAAAGGTTAGACAACCAAGGAAAACAACACAGTAATATGTTGGTGTGATATATCTTCAATAATTCTTCATAATGGGCAGAGTAGAACTTTAGCAGCTCACAGCCCAGCAGGCACTATATAAACGACCCTTTACCAACATCGCTGCACTGTGGCTAGGCTGTGACATAAGTTTACATATACTGTATACTTATCTGATTTTTAAAATCCCAAGGCAACCTGACAGTGTGTGTTGTCATACAAGGACCTGCCTCATGTTAACATGTGCTAATTATAAACCACCACCAGGTTATCTGAAAGTGAAGTATATACCACAAAAAACGTGTCAATAAACAGAACCATGGATAATAGGTTATAATAGCATCACCTGAAATTGAAGACTGCTGTAATAATGACTGTAATGGTACTGTTGTAGATTAAGCTCGGGTTGCTGTAGTAAACATGGGAATAACGTGTGGCTACTATTGTTTGTGCTAGCCTTTGTAATGGACGGACCTTCCTCCTTTCAGATTGACACTTTGATGTGTTCTCTTTGATTAAGTTACTGAAGTGGTGTGGCTAGTAGTTGACGAGTAGTGCAGGGAAGCACTGTCTGCATTCTTATTTTATATAATATTATCATTGTTGTTATTTTATTATCATTATTATTATTATTAATATACTACTACTACTTTTTTCAATACTAGTACTGCACCAGCAGTACCATTACTACTACTACTACTACTACTATTATTATTATTGTTGTTGCTGTTGTTGTTGTTATTACATTCCATTTTTAAGCACAAGTCTGTTTGGCATGTCCCAGGTATAATCTGTAACAAGTGAGAGCTTTCATTGGCCATAACGATCCTTAACACTTAAAATTAGCTATGGTAGCATTATCGGCTGAAATAGTAATAGTCAGTCTCCATCCAGACATTCTGGCAAGGGGACAAAATGGAGTATTGGGATTGTGAGGGGGTGGCGTGAATTTGAAGGGAGTAAAGTAGAATTATTGGAAAGGATTCTATTTACAGTATAGACATTTGGCATGGTGTTAGTAGCAGTGATACAGGGAAGTAGTAAGTAGTAATGAGATTTAAAGGAGGAAGGGACCTTTAATTTACTATTTTGTAATTACATTGCATACAAATTATTACAACTGGATTCCAGTAAGAACCATATGCTTACTTGTTACAAGTGAATACATATAATGACAAAAAAGTTGGAAGAAGTTGTCAACAATACAACCACAGAAGTCATTGCTGTTGTACCTTCCAAAAATGGTGACTATACCCTTATTAGATGCTGAAGGCACACCTATATCTGGGTAATTTATTGCACTAGACATGTCTCCTCATTTAGTATCTTTGCAAAGAAAGTGTCAGGTGTTGACTCTTCCGACTTGCATGCCGTAGGGATAGATCTATTCAAGGCTCAATCTCATAGGGAGGGGGTTCTCCCCCAAACTTCCCAATCTCCCCACCCCCCCCCCCCCCCCCCCCCCCCCCCCCCCCAACCCTCCTAGTATCTGCGAGCTGTATGCAGTATGCTATTGAGGTTGAACCCCCCAACCCTCCTAGTATCTGCGAGCTGTATGCAGTATGCTATTGAGGTTGAACCCCCCAACCAAACCAAACAAAATTGTCTAGATAGTAGAACCTTGCTATTGTAGCTCCCTATGGTGCAGAGCTGCCTGCTTGGACTGACAGTTAGTGGAGTTGACTGCACCAAACTCATATATTGCTTGAAACCTGAGCAGAATGGAAAATATTTTGAAGCTACTGCTGTTGAGTACCTTTGTCTGTACAGCTATGAAGACATGAATTAGAGAGTGGACAATCCTGCCTTTCCTAATGGATGAAAATAGGCACACAGACACCAGAGAATCTCTCAGATACAGACTTGAATGCAGGTGACACACTATTAGGGTCGTGTGAATGTTGGTACTACAGTATGTATTTACACTCTCAATAAGTATGAAGCTATAGTTGTAAGTTCTCACATTTTCAAGGGGCACTTAGGAGCCAAGGTGGGGGAGGGGCAAATGCCCCCCTTTCACTATCTCTCCCATTAAATGAAACCCTGATAGTAACAACATCAATACTTCTCCATTTATACAACTAACAATATTGTACGTTTATTGTTTATTATTATTATTGGCTGGGCTGTATACACACATAGAGACATTTTTTTAGTACAATCCATTTTCCACACCGCTGGTATTTTTTTAAGTCCTAATTCATTTTCACTTTGGCTCTAAAACACTATTATATTTTCCATTATAAAGCTTTAATTGAGGTAATAGCCTCCCAGCTAATTCAGATGTGTGATAAGGAAGTGGTTTAATTTGTTGTGGATTGTGCTGATGAAATTAGTGGCCATTTTGAAACAGATTGTGTCTGATAGGGGTGATTTCTGTAGCTGATAAACTTGTAGGGAATTCCATTCACATGTAAATTATATTTGAGTTCCTTTGGGTCTGGCAGGCAATGGGAAGAAGACCTGCAGATTTATCATACAGATCTCTATTCCTGTTCCCTTTTTTAAAATGGACCAGCAGACTTGGAAGTGTCTGGGTCATGATGGAGAGTTTGTTGTTTTTGTTTTTAAGTTAAGAAATAATTGTCAGGTTTAATCTGATAGTGGTATCGGTGAGCTTCATTTCTAGTTACTTGGATTTGGCAGTATTATGATGCTGATATTCTCAGTCATTGTAATTACAGAAAGCTCATCAGTATTATTATTGCACTTGGTACAATATAAGCGGCATTGTTCTTGCAGCTTGATTTTGTGTGGTTGTTTTTATGAGAGAGATGCAAATGTGATACTGCCATCTTTGTATCCTTGAAGTGTGTGCAAGCAGTTAAACTTTGTGAATAGTTGAGATATGTAATTTACTTATAACATGAGTCAGAGTGTGATATGGCAAAATATTTCATGAGCAGGCTAATATATTTTCACAGAGCCAGAGTGAAAATAAAGCCAGAGAGTGAAATATCTTGCCAATACCACTCTGACAGTGGAATAAGCAGTTATGCTAGATATCTTCACTGCAGTAGTTCTACTGGGGTTGGTACGTCAGGGTGTCAAGTTGGCTGTACCCCCAACAACCCCAGCTCATATTTTAGCAGCTAGCAGCTGCTCTAGGGTAAGCTTCACTGGAGAAAGTAGCTGTGACCTCTTACAAAATTATAACATTACCCTCACACTTGTTTATGTAATTATATATAATATATTTAAATCATGGCCAAAATTTTTATGTTTTTAGTCATTTATACCTACTGGGATAATAGAATGTCTGAGAATCCCAAACTCTCAGCCACTCTCAGGAGAGAAAAAAAACATTTCTTCATGTATGTTACTAAATTACATTGACACCAATGGACCAGTACATAAGCAACAAACATTGTCTACAATTTAAAACTCATGTGATCCATACCATTTGAATAAGGTTTTCACCCTGCCCCCCTTATTCAAAGGATGGAATGCCACTCATCAAATTTCAGGTCATTTGAAACCTAGTATCACATGATTATCCTTTTAGCCTTTTAGGAAAAGCCTAAGCTGAAATTGCAGTGTGTAAGTTTTTTTTTTTTTTTAATTGTTGTTACTATACAGTTTGTGTTTGGCACACTGCTCTTTATATCCCAGGTCATTATTCACAATTAATTAGTGAAGCTAAGGGCTGGATCCTAATCTGAACATATACAGTAGGGGCCAAAAAAAAGTTCCCATTGAGTCAGTTTAAGGACTTTCTAAAGTCTGTACGGAAGACTTTTAAACTTTTAGACTTTTAGATTTTTTTGAGCAACTTTTGGCCGACTTTTTTTTGGCAATTTTTTTCGACCTTTCTGAGTCTGACTTTTTTAAGGTTAGGGGCAGAACCCTTCTAGAGCACTTCAGTTATTGTGGTTAAACAAGTACAGGCAGCACCTGCTTGATGTGTAGCAGCTGCAAAATCAGATTAAAACTAGGCTGCAAACCATTTTTTAAAAGAATAAACAACAGGTTTAAAGTCGGTTCAGCAGCTGGTGACTTGTGTAGTCGGCATTGGTTGATACAAAGTCGTTAAAAAGTCTCCTTACCCTAGAGACTATTTTTCTGTTAGTCGCTAAAAAGTCTGGTCGCTATGGGAACTTTTTTTTGACCTCTACTGTAGCTCTTTGTTCAGGTGTAACCAGTATTTGAGGGTCACAAACCAGCTTCTTTGGTATGACTTTCTTTGCTTTAGCAGAAGTATGTTGGTTTAGTTGGATCCAGGCTTGATCTACCTGTGTACCTATAGTGAAGAATTCGAACTGGAATTGTAATGCCTTGATAAAAACGTACAATGTTATTATTATTTATTGCTTGTAGTTGGGACATATGATATGAGAGTTGCTGGTCACTACCATGCTGATCGTAGTGGTTTATTTTTGAGTTATAGGTTGTACTCATCTTCAGTATGGATCAATGTTGGTGCTAGGCCCGCACGTGTTTACTCACTGAGGTCAACTGATGAAGACTTCCTCTGGCAGCAAATGGCAAATGTTTTGCTTTGCTTTGCAATTTGTGGCGGAGAAGGTTTACTACACGAGTACTGTGAGCAGGCTCTAATGGACCGTTTCCATCTGACTGTGGTCTTGTCCCAAACTATCAACAGGCCTGAGGGTTACAGTAGGTTTATTGAACTGCCTTTGTGAAGCTAAAGCTATGAAGTTATGCATGTGATCAGTAGCTTACGATCAAATTAATACAAGAATATCTTGACAATGTTCAGATTAATTAAGCAGTGGAGGGGATTAAGTAGAGGTTGAATACAGATATTTTGTAATTGCAGTAAGACTTGCCACTCATGGGGACAAGTCTTTTGACCCTTGTAGAGAGTTTGGTTGCTTTCAGAGGTTATTTATTATTGTGGAAGATCATTTTGTTCCATTCATGATCACACATGCACACACACACACATGCACACACACACACACAATAACTCCTCTTCTATGATGTAGCAGAGCTAGGAAATGGCCAACCATGGAGGCGGGGCGGGAAGCAAATAAAAAAAATGTCTGATAAGATGACAACAGGCAATGATATTTCGATATTCCTTCTTCTTTTGTCCTTTTCTTTTATCATAAAAAGTCAACAACAACAACAACTCAAAAAGAACAACCAACATATGAACAATAGCTTTATGTTATATTATTTTCCTTCCTTAATTTATGTATTTATATTTTTTTATTTGTTTAAATTATTTTCTTATCCTGAAATCATGTAGTAGCTTTCCTTTTCACAGCTGAGGTATTTTCCATTCACCATGTGGGAGCACCAATACACCAGTGGGAGCACCAATACACCACCAGTGGCAGTACTTCCCTTGTTCCCTTGTTCCAGTAAATAGATAATTGCTCACTGGCCCTCATTAGTAGGTTGACTTTAATACAACTGATACAACTGTAGTCTTCATTGTGTGGGCAGGGCTTTAAGGGAAGGGTAGGAAGGGGTGTGGGGTACGTGTGTGTGGGTGGGGGGAGGGGGGGAAGGAGAGAGAGAGAAATGTATTTGGTTGAGAGGGATAAGATTTTGGTCAGAGGTGGAAAGAGAGAAGCCCAGAAGCCTTTGAGTTAGGGTTACCCAGAATATCTCAGCTTCACTGGAGGAGTTTTGTGGGACTGAGGTTTGTGTGTTGGGAGTCACACCTGGTGAGGCGCGTGCTACAAAATGGTGAGACACCTTGAAAAAGGCTGTTATCAGCTAAGTTTGACTTGCCTTCTTTGATGATGTAAGCTGTAAAGCATTATACCTTGAGAACGTATGATACTACACTGCCCCTGTAATAATGTACTTTATTGTGCTCAAAACTTATTATGGGCCTAATACCTATTGCTACATAGGAAATGCATTAAAGTGAACAGGATGAGGCTTAAGGCAATATTTTCCCATATCACCTGTGTTCAGAGTTATCACGGTAGGTTATCAAGTCCCCCCAGGTTATAGAAGTGTTTATTGCACAAGAAACTGGTTGCTATGGTATTCACACATGGGCAGTATATAATAAATCCATTACTCATTGATACCGCAGAATATCACTCGTCTGATTGAACGTACTTGCACTGGTGACGCTCGTGGTATTCTCCTGTATCAAATGAAGAATAATATATATGTAATGTTTAACTCCAGTTGTGGTACAAAAGTTGATAGCTAGTAATAAAATCATCAATGTGTGTCAAGACTTTCTTCATTGACTGGAATAACTGAAATTCGTCATGTCACTGAAGAAGAAACTTCTGAGTTGAAACTTTTGATGATTGCAGCGGGGTAGGAATTTCGGAATTGGAGAAAGGGGTGTGTGGTCTCCAAAGAACTTGTGTTTAAAGGTGTTCATGTGATAAAATTGTCCTTCTACATTATGCTCCAAAATTATGGGGGGAGGAAGTTTCAGCCCCCCCCCCCCCCTTATTTTTTTCTTATGTTGTTATACTATCAACTTCTGCACTACTACAACCAGGTTAACTGAAGTAGTAAAAAAAGGATTTATAGAGTAATACACTACGTTGTTACCAGACATGGGTGTGTAAAGCTATAGTTTGTGTTAATTCATTAGCAGTAACTGTATAGTGTACAGTTGCTATAGAATCTACTGGCCCACCTGGGATAATTGAGGTCTCTATACCTGGGTGGTCCTTTCCTAAACAAACCTGTTAAACCTGTTAGAGGCTATAAATTACAAAGTTGGGTTCCACCAGATATTTGTGTTGTGTAGTTTTAAGGGAGCTTAATTGATAG
>WLWI01003217.1_pt1 | contig 14004 bp, 17 predicted proteins | sample 6701501 | NCBI WGS metagenome assembly WLWI01 (sample SAMN12718690, study PRJNA515312) | sponge metagenome | isolation source: marine sponge | host: Mycale hentscheli | place: New Zealand: South Island, Marlborough, Capsize Point | collected 2014-11-01
CTATAAACTACGAGTGATTAGTTATAACTGGGCATATATTGAATACAGCCGCGGAAGAAACTGCTTTAGCTTCTTTTTCATTTCAACAAGTAAACTTACGGTAATAATGCGCACCTTGGACCCGCCCTGTTTTTACTGTGGGCGTCGACGTTTTCGCGCGTTTGAGCTACTACTGTCATGTGACCTTAATTGGTCTCCGGTTTCGTCAAGTGCATTCCTCTTTAGCCACATTTGTGGTCGCGCCAACTCAACGTGGACATATTATAGTGCACAATCAATTAAATAAACTTAGACATTAATCAACTGAGGCAGGTTAAGTTGTTCTAATCACTAAATAAAATCTTGCTTCTAATAGAGTGACTTTTTTTAAAGTTTTTTTAAGTCGTGCATGTGGTATTAATTTTCAGGAAAGTAAGACACAAATGATGTGATTTGTTGTGCTGCTGTTGTTTGGACCTAACTTCTACATGTGGCAATTGTGGTGAAATAAATTCATAGAATATGAATTGGCAAACTCTGGAAGTGTTACCAGTAATGAGTGAGTTAAAAGTAGCTAATGGGCAAGTTTACAACACTGGTTGAGTTTAAGTGCTGCGGCTGCAAATTATTTTGAATAATTGTAGATTTTTTATTAAGCTTACAAAATAGTGTATGTAATTATAAGCACCAAAGGTTTGACCATTAGCACTACTATTATAACAAAATATTTTTTTCAAAAAATTTACACGTGCTCCATTGAGCCAACGGCGCGACTAAATTAGGGTGCAAAGCGGGAAGCTGTGGTTTTTTGTACAGTTTTGTTTTTTCTACAGTTCCATAGACTTTCGCATTGAGTTTTAGAATAGCACTCTCGCACCGGTTTTGGAGTTTACTAAGGGAACATTTTGCTTCAGCGTGAGCTTCCACCAATAGTACAAACTCAGGATGCGTAGCTGCTCCCTTCGTAAGTTATTCAGGTTTTTCTTGAGGCCAACTCTACTTGGACAGAGTAAGAAGACAAACAAAAAATATTTTTGCACGTTAAGGGACTTGAATTATAATTTGAGTCCCCCTTTAATGCTTGGGAGGCCACCTGTAGCGGTGAGTGAGATAAAAAGCGTAAGGATGTAACTAAGCCAAGTGATAGAGGGGATAAAAATACCCTATATTACTTATTCCTAATTGTCAAAAAATAATATTTAGTACCTCAAGCGCCACTGAGTGGTGGGATAGTAATGATAACACTGAAAAAAAAAGCAGTCAAACTCTCAGCAATGGCCAGATTCCTTAGAACTGAGCCCTGTTTCTAATGCTGTTTCTAATGCTGTTAGTAGTTCTAAATATTGCCATACCCTTTACTCCAGACCAATTCTAAATGTTCAGCTGCTATGCTGGGACTAGTTCACAACTTTCCAGGAAGGACATAATACAAACCAACTCCTCAAGTTTTTGCTCCAAATACAAATGCTGGTCTTTTATTTGTTAGTTTATTGTAAGATTTTATATTATAAGACAATCATGATTTTAAGAATAGCAAAAAGTACTAATTAGGAATAATGATATAATAATTATATTAATAATGATATAATAATATTAATTCAGCTGTGAGAGAATAATCTCACAATTCAAATTACAAGGCTCTGTACGCTATGTAGTTAGTAAAAGTCAGTGTTAGCCTGAAAATAAGCCATATTGGCTATAGAAAACGACCAAACTAATTGAAATTAACTGAATGATCCAGCATGAGTTGGTACACATGGTTGTACATAGTATCAAATACTCAGAAAAAAATCTAAACAGTTTTTGCTGTTTTATAGAACCGAGAAAATGATTGTCACTTGGACTTTGTAATTATTGAATTTGAGGGCCAAACTCGTCACTTGTCTCCATACTTGGCTGTTGTTGGGCGATTCAATTGTATAAGCTTCAATATGTGATTTGAGTGATCAGCATGTACCATTCCACAAATATATTACGGTGCCTATGTCTTTATTAGCATGAATATATTAACGAGTTACTAACTTATTTATTAATTCTACAATTGATTTCATTGGGATTGTTATCATGATTTTATAGATATTTATAATTATGTTGTATATGACTTTTTTTTCTTTAAGAAAAGAAAAACTGAGTATGTTGACCACAGTTTTATCTAATTGTATTTCAAAGTACTTCGCAATATTGAATAAAAAGTGTCAATGCAAGTATGGATGCTTTAACCAATGAGCAGGAAACAAAGTATTTTTTTGAAATTTTAGCAGGATACATAGAACCTGCTTTAGATATATTTGCTCAGTTTTTTATAAGTCCTATTTTTGATGATGATTTCTTGGACAGAGAACTCAATGCCATTAATGAAGAACATAAAAGTAAGTTTCAGTACCCAGAGTTTAAATGGATACATTTACTAAAGCATGTCTCAAGTCGAGATCATCCATTGCATCAGTTTGCTGGAGGAGACCTAACCACCTTGAACAAGAGTGGCATAAGGGATCAATTATTACATTTTTATCACAGAAAATATTCATCAAATTTGGTAATATGAACGTTAAATTCAGTATCCACAAAATAATCTAGACATATTGGCATAGCCTGTTTTCTTCCTACATTTATTTTTTTTCTATTTTCCTTTACCCATTTGCTCTCAATCCATACCTCATCCATCCATCCTTGTCTCGTTAACCAGCCATTCTTTTTCCCTTGTGCGCCACCTCTTGACACATTGAGAACGGCTGGTACTACATCCACCCATTCATGCTTTCATCTATTCATCTGCCCCTCCATCCACCTATTCATCCATCCATCCATATAAACTAATGTTCTAATCTTACCCACATTTGTGTTATCATAATCAGTTCAAGTTAGTTACTATGCAATGTTTAATTTTTTAGATGAATTTGGTCATTAACGATACAAACCCAATACCGGAAATGGTACGAATAGTCAATCAATATTTCTCTAATATTCCAAATTTAAATATTAAGCCAATGACTTATGATAATTCTCCATTCAACAACCTCCTAGGAAAAATTATTATATACAAGAGTGAACATTCTTTACACACTTTGTCTCTAGTATGGCAGACTCCTAGCTATCTAGATTCACCTAATAATGGATTAAATAAATTTATTAAGCGTTTTTTTTTTTTTCGAGGAAAAGGTAGCATACACAAACATTTCTGGCTATCCAAAGTACAAATCCTATTGACAAAGGAAGGTTTAGAACGCCTCACTGAAGTTGTAAAAGTTGTTTTTGACTTCATGCAGACTTTAATATCCATGTCAGAGGAACAATTTTATTTCCAATGGAGAACATATAATGACATTCGTCAGATACAGTTTGATAACTACAATCAAGTGTCAGCATTAGATTATGCTATGTAAGTGTGGTAGTGTAATATTAGCTACATAGAGTAGGTGCCAAAAAAACTTCCAGATTTGTTCCGTAGAACGGCCGTTTCATGATGAAAAAAATAGGGGTACACTGTTTGGTAAAATATAGTGTTTAGTTCAACCACGTTACCATTTTAATCTTTACCCGTTTGCCTATGCCTCGGTCTAAGAATAAAAAATCGTTTATCCGATAAAATGTTACAATTTTTCATATACAGGCTCTATTTTGAGGTGGTTACATTTGGGTACAAAAAAATGAAACCATATTATGTCAGCCATTGTTTTGCAAAGAATCGTTACTTTGACCACCGCACAGTATCAATGTTTAGGACCATCGAAGTTGCAGTTAGAGTTAGGTACTATGGCCCCTTAGGAAGTAGACATTGGACTATGGGTGAAACAAGGGTCAAAACAGTCAGGTCTCCCAATCATTTATAGGAGACTCAGTTGAGAGCTTGAACTAATGTCAAATTCTTGTGTGGAAACAAGTTCATATCATGCCTATATGCTGCCTAATTAACCACATCTTAATTCATTTGCATCCTTTACATCTTGCTGCATCATATAGCAGTGTTTCATTAATTACTAATGACTGAGATTTATAAAGAACTATGAATGATTCAGTCATTCTCGGCTGAAATAATTATAATAATCTCATTACCCTTGGGAGTGTACCTGCCAAGGTTTCCTGGGACAACGAAGAGATCACCAAAGGAGTCACAATAGGGTTCATTTAGTTAAGTCCCTGATAGTCTTGCAGGTGCTCAACCTACTATGGCTCAGTCAGGCACCCTAAATCTATCCAATTCTCTGTGATATTCCCGCTCTTAGTATCTGGTACTATTCTATTGATGTCAAGCACCCTAGCTCCCAATTTTCTGTGTCATTCCCGTTCTTAGTATCTAGTGCTACTCAATCGACAGTCAGTCAGGCACCCTGGCTCATCCCAATGTACCATACAATTCAGGGCTTTATGGAAGGTTGGTTCTTCAAGCCTAGTCTATTGTTAGTAAGGTACCCTGGTGTATTCCAGCCCCCCATGCATTCCAGCCAATAAGATATTGTGGCGAGTCAGCTAACACACACTTATCATCTATAAACTCATTCTTCGTTACACCGTTACGCCATTACTCACTTTCACGTGTATGGTGCGTTATTAAGAATCATAAATTTTCTCAGCTTGTGAACCTCAATAGTGTGTGGTAGCTAAAATAGTCAATAGCTAGTGATGGCTGCAGTTGTTATCCAACGTTGGTGACCTCAACGGCTCGACATTCCTGGACCTCTTAAAACTTTGTAGTGACTCCACTTCTTCACTATGGCTGACGAAGATGCTTCGCCTGGCGACCGCTCGCCTTCAGTTGTGGAGGCGGCCATTTGTTTGATTAACGTACGTGATCCATACGTAACGCTGAAGGATACGTTAATCAAACAAATGGCCGCCTCCGAGCAGCGACGTTTTCGAGCCATCCCGCAGTTCTTATCAAATAATTCTTCTGATTGGTCACCCTAGCCCTAGCCTTAGCCCTCGCGCGGCGCTATAATTGGTCACATGATTTGATTAACCAATGAAATGAGTCTTTTGGAGATGATGCCCACAAGTGTGTGTCCCCTTGCAGTTACCCAAACGAGTTAGCCAGGTGCTAGCGGTGACAGGCTTCCCTGGCTCTTCTACACATTGTTGCCTACTACACATTCATGATTCTTCAAACAAACTAACATTATTGGTGGACACTGGCACTGCAATTAGTGTACTCCCTCCTTCTCTTGCTGACAGATGTCACCCTCAGGCACTCTCTTCCTTGGATTTTCGTGATTGCAGATGTTAACAAGCCATTGCTTGGAGCTGACTTCCTACACCACTTTCATCTCTCTGTCGACCTCAACAGCAGGAAGCTAGTGGACAACACCACTCACCTTTCTATTTCTGGTGTGTTGGCACCCTCCTTGTCCCTCAAGCCTTCCTTACCTCCACTGCCTCACTCTCCGAACAACTATTCCCGGCTCTTGACTGAATACCCTCAGCTCACTCAGACACACAGTTACCTCAATCAGCCTCCAAAGCATTCTGTCACTCACACGATTGCTACAAATGAGTCGCTTCTAAAGCAAGATGCCTTGCCCCTGAGAGACTCAACATGGTGAAGAGGGAATTTCAGCACATGCTGGACTTGGGGATTATTCGCCCTTCCAAGAGCCCTTGGTCTTCCCCACTCCACATGGTCCCTAAAAAATCTGGCAACTGGCGACCCTGTGGGGACTATAGACGCCTCAACAATGCTACTGTGCCAGACAGGTACCCTATTCCCCATTTCATTACTACTCATCTCTTCAAGGCGCTACAATTTTTTCTAAGCTTGATTTGGTGTGGGCGTTCCAACAGATCTCGATTGCGGAACCTGATATACCCAAGACTGCCATCACTACTCTTTTCGGGCTCTATGAGTTAACTAGGATGCCATTCGGCTTAAAGAATGCTGCCCAAACCTTTCAAAGGTTCATGGATGACGTGCCTCGGGGTTTGCAGTTCAGCTATGATTATGTGGATGACCTTCTCATTGCCAGCAATACTCCAGCGGAACATCTCGATCACCTCCGTCAAGTTTTTAATGTCTCAGCAACTATGGTGTTATCGTCAATGCCCAAAAGAGTGTCCTGGGCACCAGTAGTCTTACCTTCCTGGGACATGTTGTTGACTGCGATGGTATTCACACTCCACCCGAGAGAGTGCAGGCAATCCACGACTTCCCCAGGCCGACTACACAGAGAAAGCTGCGGAAATATCTCGGACTCATCAACTTCTATCGAAAGTTCATTCCTAACTCTGCGGAGTTACTACTGCCTCTCACGAATCAGCTCTCTGGCAAGTCGTCCCCGAACGCCCCAATCACTTGGTCTGAGGATGTTGAGTCTGCCTTTCAGAAGAGCAAAGAGAGCTTGGCGCAGGCTACGTTGCTTCACCATCCACACCACGATGCTCCTACTTTCTGATCATGCCGTCGGAGCAGTCTTGCAACAATTTAGTGATGGTTCCTGGTCTCCAATTGCTTATTTCTCCAAGAAGCTCCAGCCTGCACAAACTAGGTGTAGTACCTTTGATTGGGAACTCTTGGCTGTGTACTTGGCCATCAAGCACTTTCGGCACTTTGTGGAAGGCAGAGAATTTCACATGCTAACCGACCATCGTCCTCTCACCTTTTCTCTGCAAGCCCACCACAACCAGCACTCACCCAGGCAGGCTGGACCCTTGGATTTCGTGGCACAGTTCACCACAGACATACCGTCACATCAACGGTGCAGACAATGCTCCAGCCAACACTCTCTCCAGAATGGATCTCAATTCTGTCATACCGGAGAACCTCAAAGGCATCAACTTTGGAGACATGGCTCAGCACCAAGCCTCTCACCAAGAGCTTCAGGAGATGTTTAACAACTCTGATACCAAGCTCAAACTTGAGAAAGTGCCACTCAACCCTTCTACCACCACCCTCCTCTGTGACGTCTCCATGGGTGCCTACAGACCCATTGTGCCGGCGTGTATGCGCCGTTTGGTGTTCGATACGCTACATTCAATGTCACATCTTGGAATCAATGCAACTCGACAATCCATTACGTCTCGTTTCGTGTGGCCACATGTCAATCATGATGTTGGTCAGTGGAGCAAGGAATATTTGCACTGTCAGCATAATAAGATCACTCGCTACACTTCAACTTCTCCCTCTCCAATAGCGCCAGCAAGTGCTTGTTTTGACTCCATCCATCTGGATTTGGTTGGACCCTTGCCAGTCTCCAATGGCTACACATATAATTCTGACAGTGATCGACAGGTTCACACGCTGGCCAGAAGCATTCCCACTCGTAGATATTCGGGCTGAGACCTTTGCACGCATATTTTTGCAAGGCTGGATTGCGTGATTCGGCATGCCTACCACAGTAACTACAGATCAAGGAAGCCAGTTCCAATCGCAACTTTGGAGCGACCTCATGACTGCACTTGGATCTCATCGTCTGAGAACCACTGCCTATCACCCACAATCTAATGGGCAGATCGAGCGCTTCCACCACCATTTGAAGAGTGCTCTTAACTGTCACCAGCCCCAAACTGGATAGACTATGAAGCACTACCATTAGTGTTGCTGGGGATCCGGTCCACTATCAAAGAGGACAGCAAGTGCACTGCAGCTGAGATGGTCTATGGCAGTCACCTTCGTGTTCCAGGAGAATTTGTCTCTCCACATCCTACTGACCATACAGTCACCGACCCGTCTACCTTTGCCGGACAACTCTGTGCAACTATGACCTCCCTAAGCCTACTCACAAGTTGACGTCTTCCTGCAACCTGTTCACATGTACCCACGACTCTTGGTTCCTGCACTCATGTCTTCATACGTCATGACTCTGTGAAGAAGCCATTACAGTCTCCTTACGATGGACCATTCCGTGTAATCCGCAGGACTCCCAAATACTACCATTTAGAGATGCATGGGAAATCTGACACGGTATCAATCGACAAGCTGAAACCTGCTCACGTAAATTAGAGCACGTCCAAGTCTCAGACAGTTTCTGATGCCTCCACTACATCTACTCATCAGCCTTCTTCAGCACCTGCTGCTCAAGAAACTTCTTCGACTACATGCATCATCTGCTTCGCAACAGATGCTCCTCCATCATCAACTCAAGCAACTTCGTCACCAGAGCCACCTGCCCAACCAGCTGCATCATCTGCCCCACCTGTTTCTACCAGATCTGGTCGGCGAGTTCGCTTCTCTCGACATCTCCTAGATTAACATTGTCACTGGCAGGGGAGTAATGTGGCAAGTCAGCAAACACAAACTTGTCATCTATAAACTCATTCTTCATTGCATCATTACCAATTATGTCACCATTACATCATTACACATTTTCACGTGTATGGTGCATTATTAAGAATTATTAATTTTCTCAACTTGTGGACCTCAATAGTTTGTGCTGGCTAAAATAGTCAATAGCTAGTGAAAGCTGCAGTTGTTATCCAACAATATGCTACACCCTCTCTAGTATCAGTTAGGCACTGCGACCCACAATCATTAGTCCACACAGTATGATACAGCGCCGCTCTGAATAGGTCAAACACTCTGGCTTGTGTGCAGATGCTGTAGGCCGTCAGCTACCGCTATCAAGGTGGTGATTACACGATAACATTCCGGGCAGCCCGAGTATACAGCCGAGCGTTAAGCATAGTAATCATTTGTTTCCTGTGTATGATGCAGGGACCCTGCTAGCCTTAGTGCCAATACTCAGTGCCAGTCATACTGGCCATACTGGGTTAGTGACTGCTGCGCTGACAGGGAAAACCATCAGAAACTATGGAAGTGGCAAACCCAACAGTACTGTCAAGCACAGAACAGGTACAGCTGGTAGCACCAGGTCCGTACAATCCAGCCACAGTCATTCCGATGAAGATAGTCAAGAAAACTATTGACTTGGAATTCATAAGTATGGCAGAAATTATAGCTGATGCAGACATTTGTGGGATGTTTTTTATCAGACTCCCATTATGTGTTTGATTTTGGTCTTGTAGTAGTTGTATGCGACTTACATTTGTTATCAAGTCTGGTGATGAGTGCCGAATATTGTTGGTGACAAGGGAATGTGGTAGTCTAAGGTTAGAGTTAATTAAGGTAAACACAAAAGATTAAGGGGGAGGGGTAGTAAGCCAGTCCAAGTTGAGTGTGGTTTAGATTAAGCACACCAATCAGCAGGGTATCCATGAGGGGAAAACACCAAGCAGGTGGTTGGGAAGCACTCAGCTTGGGCAGACTTGAGGTTCTATTAAGTAAGGTGTGATGGCTGTCAAGTCACCTGTAAAATACTTATGTTCGCATCACCTGTCCAATTGCATGCTAGTTCATCCTGTATAGACATAGTCTCGCAGGGCCAGACCCTTTACCAAATGCAAAGCGAGGAAAGGCATGACTAAGTGAGGAGGGTGTGCTATACCATACCCATGAATTCTGGGGGAAATGTGGTGTTAATCATGACACCAAATTACCACAAAACGCAAATTAGAAGCATTGCACTTATTGCTCTGCTCTCACAGTTCGCTCCTATCTTGGAGAATGAAGTTGAAAAGAAGTTTGGAGTGACCTTGGATGAGACACAGTTACTTGTGTAGGCTTGTAAATTGACATTTTTGAAGATGTCACAACTTCGTCTGAAGATAGCAGAATTGTAATATTCTTCTCTTCTTCGCCTGACCACAATATAAGTCACTTTCGCATAAACAATAATTCACCATAGTTAAACAGAGCCAGTTAAACAGTCTGGCCCTGCAACACTAGTATTGACACACGTTGGAGTACTTTACCTTGACTTCAGTAGGTCAGCACTGGAGCACCAGTGCCATACAATTATGCCACACCTGAAGCTGACAGCTTGGGAAGAGATATTATCTTGGCATCCAGATAGGGCCTATGTTCAATATATCTGCTGGGGTATTCGCCTGGAGCTCAGAATCAGTTTTTGGGCTAGTTTGATGCAGCCAAGGCTAATGTGGAATCAGCAAGTCACCACCCAGAAATTATATCGGAAACTTGCACTAGGAGTAAAGCTCAGGTCGCATGTTACCATTCCCAGTGACCACACAAGATACTTATTACAGGTTCGCAGTCATACCCAAGGGCCACCAATACTGTGTAGTTTCGTCTCATCACTGACTTATCATTTCCGCCAGGTCAGAGTATCAATGATGGCATTGACCCTGAGTTGTGCTCATTGGTAAACAACACCGTAGATGATGTGGCCTCACGGATAATGCTGATTGGCTCTGGTGCCCTAATGGCAAGGTGGACATAGAGGCTGCCTATCGTTTAGCGCCTGTATATCTTCAGGACAGAATCCTACAAGGAATGCAATGGGAGAGCATGATATATGTCGACCCTATGTTACCATTCAGGCTACAATCATCTTTATGCCATTGCAGATGCCCTGCATTGGCTTCTAGCGATGTCAGGAGTGAAGCACCTGTTTCACTACTTTGATGGCTATATAATCGTCGCCCAGCCTCAGTCAACAGCATTGCAAGTCCCAGCTGAGTATCCTCATGTCTGAGTACTCGAAGTTGGGAGTGCCCATTGCCGGCCATAAAACAGAAGGACCTACTACCAATTCTGATGAATGGAGTGATAACAAGGTAGCAAGGAGCTAGAATCTCTCATTGACCACCTGTACAGACCACTTGCACTTAAGGATCGGAATGCTGATTGGTTGTGTGACGTCACGCATGGATGCTCGGATGCCATGAAGATTGTATTAAAGGCTATGGAGACTGTCCACTTCGGAGTTTGAAACTCCCGCCATTTGCGTACTATTTAGTGTTTTATTGTTTGTATAAAAATCAATAAAAAGTGGAATTAAAACTGTAGTTTGTGAGACAAGTTTGGTAGCTTTATGGCGAGTAGTTCACAAGTTATGAGCATTTCATTATTTTGAATATCTTCTACATGAAAATGATGTTTTTTGAAGGTTCTTTATTTAGTCTTGAATTTTCACTTTCAAGCATTTCAATGCGAACCAATTGAGCCATATCTATACCTCCAGATGATTTAGGAGTTACCTCCTCACTATAAGATGTTCCCGGCTCATCAGATGTGGTAGATGTTGTAGGTGGTTGCTCTAATGGAAAAGGAGTAAGAGATCTGCTGGCCCCAGAACTAGTAGATGGAGTCAAACTATGTTCCCTGATTTTAACCGCTCTTTCTGTAGCACGTTCTGCTCTAGCTCCAGGCTTGGCAAGAGATGAAAATCTTCTACCTATAATACACAAAACAGAATGAGACCTTTCACATCTATTCACTTGATCCCCCACTATAATATCATTCTGCATGAATAGATTTATTTAATTTATAGTAGGTTTCTCATGGCTGCATGCAAACACCCCCCCCCTTCCCCTAGTCTCGCGGGCCAGACCCTTTACCCGATATGAAGAGAAAGAAAGGGTCTGGTCAAGTTCACGTATGCGTTTGGTCTCGCCGGTCCTGGAATTTCTCGGACCGGTAATTGGTTTTAAGTGACAGTGACCTCACTATATAAACAGAGACGTTCGCGCGCAAATTTAGCTTGGTTTCTATGGAACTGTAGGAATGAATTGCTGCTTATGCCAGAAACGTCTTGCAACGGACAAAAGAAAGAGAAGAAAGCTACATGGTCCTAGCTGTTCTAGTTTGAAAGAAGAACTGCAGAAGCTGTCTAGTGTGTCTCTAGAAAGTTTAGAAACGCTCAGTGATAGGGATGCATACTTATGCAGCACTTGTGAATTTCAGTTAAAATCAAAGCACAAAGGAAAAGACATCTCCCAGATTCTAGCAGTAGTGAGCCAGCTTCCAAGCAGCTTTGTATGGCAGCTTCTCAAGTTTCTATTCTGGATGAAGATTCTGCAAGATTAACCCCTCAGTCTCAATCATCCAGTAGCTGTCAGCCAGGAGATCATGCTTCCCCAGATGTTCAGGTAATTTCAACGAGTCTGGATAATTTAATGCCCTAACGAAACTTGCTATTATATTTTAACTACTGTGGGCTAAATGCAGTTCAGAATGTTTGGTGGACATTTGAATTTCACTCTATCTATTTATAAATGTGGGAGTCTATGAAGTCAAACATTTCTATTATGTTAGATTGTCATTTATAAAAAAAAAACTGCCTTTTCTTGTCTCCATCTCATTAAATTTTGAAGTACATATCCCCTCATGTCATATTAAAATACTTATTATAAATCAGGTCAGTGTTTTCTATCAAACTGGAAGAAAAAAGGTGATTAATGTGAAGACACCGACTCGCAAGCGAGGCATCCAGAGACTTGCTCGGCGAAATTACAAATCACTGGCATCAACAATGTTTACCTCTGCGGAATTCACAAAATCAGCTATGGTGAAATTAACATGCAGAATTCGTGACGAGATGCAGAAGATGAGCTCTGACGCACATGATTCCATCCTAAGGGACAGAATAGAGGCTGTAAAGCAGTTTAGTTGGGAGACAGTTTATCTTGAGTATTGTAAGATGATTCCAACACTCATTTTCTTCTTGGAAAGTTTCATCCCAAACCTAAAAAGCAAAAAAATATTCATATGCTTTGTGGCTTCATTACTATTGAAGTGCAGACATCAAAGGATGGGTCTAGTACAACGTGCCATTTCTGTAATGCTTTATGGAAATGGATCAACTAAACAGGTTAGTTTCTAAAAAAAAATTATATAGCAGGAATTGCTATTCTAGAAAAACAACAACAAACTAACAGAGGCCCATACTTGACCCTTTCCTACCTTTGTTTTTTTTTGTTTTTTTTTGTTATTCTTTAATTATTGTCATTCCTATTTTTCATTTCAATGGTGTCTGTGCAGTAAATGAAATCAGGCATTTCATGTATCCTAGTGCAAATTATTGATATCTTGCTTCATTTAATTAATGTGTTGACTTAAAAAAAACTTTAGATTGAATCTTCATATACACTGGCTAATGACAATGTGGGTGGACCTCATACACAACCTTGTTGTGCTGTTTTTGTATGTGTGTTTACATGTGTGTGATCTGTATGTGATGTGTGTGTATAAGTATGGTGTGCATAATGTGTGGTATGTGTGTATGTGTGTGCGATATGTGAACCAGTAAAGTGTGGGTTACAATATGTAAAGAGGTAGAGTTTTGTGATGACAGTGTTCAGATGTCCCAATACAATGTGCACACTGCATTATTCCAAGGGACCCCAGTTATTGTTTTTTTATTGTTATTTTGCTCATTAGTAACTACTCCAGGAAATGTTTGGACAAACCCAATAAAGTCCCACCCCTTTCTTCCTGTGTATGAATTTGCTATTCCATTGTATTGGTTTTACATTAAATTTCGGGGAAGGGGGAGGGTGAAGGGAGGGGACTGAGTCTCATATTAGATTCTCTTTACTTTGCCAATTTTAGTATGATGGAGGTTCTAGGGGTGTGTGCAAAAAAGTTGTTGTTTAGCATATATCTGATTTATAAGCCAACTTACTATTGATCTTCTAATTAGCTCTGCTTTACTTCCCCTAATCTGAGCTAGGGTGGCCATAAATAGGTGTGATAGTTTGTTAATAGAAAGCTTGAAAGTGCCCTTTGACTGTAAGGCAAGGGAAAGCCTTCCCTTTTGCATTCAGAGCTAATTAAGTACAAATCAGCTATGAATTGCCTGCTATAGCCCTGTTTGAATCGGAGTTACATTCAAAACTGAAACCCTAGCTTGGTATTTTAAGTTTCAATGGGCCCTTGCAAGTGATTTGTGGGTCACCATATTTCTGATTAGATAAATATGAAACTAATAAAAATAATACAGCATCAAAAGGTAAACTTGCTTTTTCTGTGTGTGTATGTGTGTATGTATTGTTGTTTATGTTTTTGGTGCTTTAAAAATAATGTTGATTTATATTTAAAAGGACATTTTAACTTTGAATTGCATATTCCTGGCATGTTAAACAAATTAGTTAGTGTAAGGTTTTTGTGGTCTGGTATTTGTCAAAATATCCTCATCAAAACTTCAACATTAGGAGTGTATGAGAAGAAATAGCTAATATTGTATTATTACACATATAGGTATATAACAATCTCCAACCACTCCATGTGTGCCTATC
>WLWI01003219.1_pt1 | contig 14003 bp, 8 predicted proteins | sample 6701501 | NCBI WGS metagenome assembly WLWI01 (sample SAMN12718690, study PRJNA515312) | sponge metagenome | isolation source: marine sponge | host: Mycale hentscheli | place: New Zealand: South Island, Marlborough, Capsize Point | collected 2014-11-01
AAAGAGGAAGAATAGAAGAAAAAAAAAGGAGAGAAAGTGAGGAGGGGGGGGGGGGGGGGGGGGGGGGGGGGGGGGGGGGGGGAGAGTACATAAAGTAATACTAAAAATTAACCAAGTCTTCAGGGATAATTAGGGGGAAAAAACTAAAACTCTATATTTATAAGATCTTGTTGTTTTGAATAACTAAATATCTGGAATCTGTTAATCTGAATTCTTCTAACAAAAAGTGTGCTGTTCAGGGGGCTCTTTTGAAGAAAGGGTGAAATACTTATAGCCACTTATAGAAAAATGTTGGCTATGTAATTCCTACAAGATTAAATTCTAATATTCATCCGCACAATAATTAGCATTATAATGTGACTGTCCAGAACTGAAAAGAAGAAATGCTAAAATCATGAAAGAAAAAAATTCGAACTAAAAACAAACAAATTTATATAAAAGTACTTATGTCTAGAATAAAGAAAAAGGTAGAATAGTAGGGGTTGGTGAATTATGCTCTTTTTTTATTATTATTACTATGCTATGCTAGCATTTTAGTAATTATGCTACTTGAAATCTCCTATTATGTTCATATTTTGCTCGTAGACAGAATTCGAAGATTACCTCAACCACATTCACAACTATAAGAATCCCAGTACACATGATTAATCTGAATCGTGATATGGCTACTGTTGATATGCGAGTTGTTGATCTGCATTCTGATGGGCATCTGAAAGTATTTTATTTCTTACAGAAAGCTATATTGGAATCTTCAAAAAGAATTACCAATATAGAGGGTATTTAGTAAACTCAAAGATTCATTTAAAAAGTCCCAAAGACAGTCTCTGGAAGACAGCATCAAATGTCTATTGTTACAGTACAATAAAAATTGATTATAACTTTTTTGGCTACCTCATTATGCTCATAATTAGCTACATTAATTATGCCAGCATATGCCAATATTTAATATTTCACATTATGCTCATGCCAGCATAATTTGCCAACTCCTAGTGAATAGCTAAACTTAATCATAAAAACAGAAATGAAACTGGTTTATGAGAAAAAATGAGAGTACAAGACATTTTAGCAATGATGTAGCTATACCATTGTCAAATTCAGCCATGAAGGGAAAAAAAAAAAAGAATGACAACAACCACTAAATAATAATACTCTGCCCAGAATAAATAAATGCTGTACTTGCTCTGCTTTGGTATACTGCGAACTAGTCTCGTGGGCCAGACCCTCACGCCCCTCCCTAGCGAAGCGGTGTGGTAAAGGGTCTGGCATGCGAGACTAATTGCGAACTTGGTCTGCCATATAATATAATGACATTATAGTAAAAAAGTATGACTCTGCATATCAGTAAGTAGAGAGGTGCGTTCTTTAGAAGATCGCAAGTGTTGTTGGAATAGGAGGAAAAACAACAAGGAACAAAAAGTGATTGTTATTATAATTTTATTTCTAGTTACAAGTAAGAAATGCAGTAGGCGAGCCCCTCTAAATCTGCCCCTGGTCACCTATTCATTTGAGGATGTGTCATACTATGAAGGTCCAGAGGTGTGCTCAGCTTTTAAATGTTGTAAGGAAGAAAGTAACTAGAATAAAATAATGGGCAAAAGAACAGAAGGCCATTGTTGTGTGGCATTTTATGGTAAACTAACTTCATGCTACACTAACATGTTTCAGCAATAATCACATTACCCAACCCAAATTAACACATTAGAGAATGTGCTCATGGCATTGGAAAGAGTGCGGAAAAAGTTATTCACATTATTCAGAAATGTGGTCTAGCTATTTGTAGCCAAAGTAGCTAAGAAAACGTCAAGTGTTACAATTTGACAAAAAACAGAAATTTATAATTGGGTAACAGCTTACATAAAAATCATCAACAAAGTAAATTTTTTTGGTATTTCTACAATTTTAGAGGAAAATATTAATATAAAATTTAATTTAACGGGTTAATAGTTTACATGACAACCATTTCAAGAGTGTGCATTCCACGTAAATTGATTATTGTGCCAGGATAAAAATTTAAAAATAAATGACTACATGTACTCATTGTAACTGATTAATGGAGCTGTCTTTTCTTTTTGTCATATGACTGCTGTTACCATCTACACTTTGATTCTTCTTCCTTAGTCTAGCTATCATCAAGTATATCTTTGGGCCATATATGCAAATTAACGTTGTAAAAGCACTGAGAATGATGGCGATGATGAAGGAAGTCGTCTGGAAGATGGCCCCAAACTGAAGAGTAGTGAGATAAATAGGAATAAAAGCCAACCAAATAATAATTAAAGTGTAAAGAGTAACATTGATATACTTGGCCTCGTTAAAATTTGCAGGGACTTTTCTGGCTAGGAACGCAAAGACTGTGCAGAGCACAAGAAGAATGAAGTTATACAGAAGTGATATAAGTAAATAATTAAGAGGGCTCTCTGAACATATGAGCTCCGCACTGGTTGACCTGTACACAACCATGGTCGAGGGAGGGATAACGGCAAGCCATATAGTGGCCATAGCAACCTGAACGAGAATCAAAAGAAGAGTGATTACCATTTGAGAGATGGGTCCAGTAAAGAGAGGCGGCTTTGTCGGGTCTAGTGACCTTTGGTTGAATATGCGATATATCCGGTTGGTCTTCACCAACAAGGCACTGAAACATATGGCAAAGCTGAAGCCTACCCCAAATCGTCTGATGGCACATGAAGCTGCTGATGGCTTGATGACAAACATGAAAGGCATAATATAGCAAAGGATCAACCCTGCCAGCAATATGCTGCTGATTTCTCTGCTTGATGCCTTGACGATTTTGTTTTTGTAGCACACAAGAAACAATATTATAACACATATGGTCATCAGAAGACCAATGCTTGAAAAGACGAGCAGAGCAATCGGCCACGAGTGAGAGATCTCCAGATGAGTAATGGGAATAGGGATACATGCACTTCTATTAGAATTTGGCATACCACTGTTGTTACACTTTTGACAGGTTACCCCATTGCTGACTTCATCACTGGAGCAAGGGGAGCACGCCCAACAACAGCGTATTTCAGCTTTAGTGATTTGCTCGTAACCTACTCCACAAGGTTCACTGCAAATAGACTTTGGAACTTCATCTCCAGTGACCCACTGAATAGGTTCTGTTATCTCTAATCCGTTGTCCCAGCTACCGACAATTTCAAAGGTATAGTCATCATTATACTGCAAGTTTTTTATGAAGAAAGCACCGGTTTCTTGAGTCCTGTTAAAGAAAATTCTGTTATTTGAGGGTCCAGTAAAGTTGACACTAAAGAGAGACTCCCTTAAGAAGTCTCCCTTTATGGCTCGGCCTAATAATATGTCATCCACAACAGCATTGCAGAGAACATTGTCAGTGCAATAGTTTCCCACCAAATTGTGTATGGCATGAGCAAATGCATACACTGCATCAGTCACAAGTGTGAGTTGGCTTGCTTGCACATGTGCTGTCCTGTCCAACATGTTATCGCTGATACAAGAACTGTCAGTAGCAATTGAACAGTTGAACGTTTGCTCCCACAGCTCACGAAACCAAGGATTTGAAGTGTTTCTCGGAGTGAGTGAAACATAATGGTCGTCAAAAGACTTGTCTTTGTCTGCTCTTGGCAAAACACTGAGTATTCCTCCTGCATCTCTCCTGTACTCTTCTGGCAACGTATCTCCCCAGGTATCTGTCCCAATCCAGGTCATGTTATCCAGTCCAGGAGTACCACTTTCTCTAGCCTTCCTTGCAGCTCTCATAATGCCAATGGCCGTTTCCAATTGGCCGAACACAACTGCCACTGTGGCATTCTGAATGAAGCTTTGGTTCATTTTTTTAATGGCATTATCATACTCGGATTCTGGGAGGTCCGCAACTGGAAGGGCTATTTTTGCTGCCACACAACTTCTATTATTCATGTCCAGCAAAGCCTCCAGTGCTTCAATCCCTCCGATGCCATATGCATCATTAGAGTACAGAGCATACACAAATGTCCAGTCAAACTTCAAAATAATGTCCGCTATGGCTCTAGCCTGAAGACTGTCCGGAGGAATGGTCCTGAAGAAGTACTCAAACCTGCTCCTGTCTCCTAGAATGTCTGCTGTAGAAATGTAGCTGATCTGAGGGATGCGGTGAAGTCTGAGCAAGTTGGCAACATCGATAGACACTCTGCTGAACTGAGCCCCAATCATACCCGACATAGACACTGTAGTCCTGTTAGTACTGCATGCCTCTTCCCTTGTAGTAGCCTGGACAAAATGGAAGGCCTCATCCAAGCCATACCTGGAACTTCCACAAGTATCTCTAATCCTGAAAGCCAGAGTTATATTAGGGAGCAGGTCAGTCCTGCTGTTAATTTCATTGATAGCATAGGCCATGGACTCCACTCGCTGCACTGATGGCTCAGATAGTCCTGTACAAACACCTTCATCAAAGTTGCTATGCACTGCAAAGAGTCCTCCAAGCAGCACCACATCACGGGTACCACCAACACTCTGTGACTGGTACACCAGATCTGTCTGCTGACAGACTAGGAGCTGCAGCAGACACTGGCTGATCAGCACTACTTTGAAAACTAGCATAGCTACTGGCTACTTCTACAACACCCACAGCTTGCAGAGCTCGTGCAGTTCAATATGATCCCTAGTGGATTGCTTAAAAGGCAAACCACTGCTTAGATAGTGCCAGTGTACTAAACAAACTCAGCTATGGCATTCTTGTGGTTACATCATCACTACTACTTCCTGTGGATTATTGGGACTACGTGTGGTTGTTTTAAAGTACTTGAGAGGCCTCAGTCGATGTGATTAAACTCTTGGCTGAGCCCAAGTACTGGTGCAATAATTAGGGCCTGGTACACTAATGATACCAGGGCCAACACAGAGCAAGTGGAAAGTGGCAGGAGAGTGGTTGGGTATAGCAAGATTATGTAATTAGCGAGTAGATAATACAATAGTTGAGATAACAGTTAATAAGACATTGGTTTTAGCAGGCAATTTTCAAAAAGCAGAGCTCTACTTGCAGAAGATCTGTATTATAGTTTACAAAACAGCAGCAGAAGATCTGTATTATAGTTTACAAAACAGCAGGTAAATTCCTTGTGTTAGAAATAACTAAATTATTTTTCCTATAAACCATATATGATATGTTTTGAAGCAATTTCCTAATTTATGAAAACTGTACCAAGCATAGCTAAACATTTTGAAAGTACTGAAGTATCATATATCGATAAAGTTACAAATAACAAAACACTACATCTGAAATGGTCACAATTGGAATACTAAACATGACAATGGACAATGGTGGATTTTGTTTTGAGCATTAATGTCGATAACATATTGACAGAGAAATTGGAAGTTTCACTAGTTGCTTGAATAAAATGTTAATATGTCAATAGTCTAATCAATGAGCCTTTGCTTGTGTGCTAATGATAACTGGAAGTTATGACTGAGAGTGAAAAAAAAGTACAAAATGGAACAATTAAATAAATAAATAATACTGACTATGACCATCGAATGAAATAATAGTAAGTAACTTGTTCCTACGTAGTGTTGTTCTATACATTCTATCATATTGTCATCTATCTGCCATTGGTCACCCAAGGTGATACCACAGACTTGGCATTCTGGTACCTTTCGACCAAGATATACTCATCAGGATTACCGCAGGCAGAATAAGACTGTTTCAATTCAGAGATAGCCCGCTCTTCTATCTGTATCAGTGGCAATGCTTTCCTAGCTGTCATTCTAAATACAAGCAATAAAAGACAAATTAAAACCCAAATGCTGTGTATACACACAAGCTGCCCAGGACATGGTGAGCATCATTTAAGATGACCCTCTCTTCTACGTACTTGTTCCTTTTCTCGTGTTTCTCTTGAGACTTGATGATGGAAGCAAAGGAAACGGGTTGATGAGGAGCGATGGCACCTGGTACTTGGTTACATGACCTGCCGAGAAAGAACAGCCAAAGAACCTTAAACCTTGCGGTCATGGTATTACTCAGCATTCCATATGTTTAGACTACTAGTGGAGTACTCAAAACCTGATGGTGCACTATCACTATGACTATCTACTGATAAACATCATAGCTTATGATAACAAACCTTCTATGCTAGGATAAACAAAAAAAAAAACAACAACAAAAAGCAAAAAAACAAAACAAAAAAACTGGCATTGATGTAAATCTGAGACCCTGGAATAGAATTGAGATTGCTAACAATAAGGAGCTGAAACACCTGTTGTGCAAATTAATCCATAAAAAATTTGAACTTTGGATTCACATTAGAAAACACCTGCAAAACCAATAATTTTAGATCTCAGAAGACTGTTATAATGTTATCTCAGAATAGTAAAAACATTCAAACAAAAAAAACAAATGTACTACAGCAGTGTTCTTTGTATTAACAGCCAAAATTTAAACTTAATTCAATTTTTCAACTTACTACTTGAGTCCTCAGTGGACATAAAGTTGAATGATGGGTGTGGTTTAAATGTATTTATATTTGGCATTCAATACAAATACTGTAATAATTGAGCCAAACAGAACTGAACTATTTAACTGTATCATTCTGTAGATCTGGTAATACAATGTAATAGTTACTATGCTGGTGTATTTCCCTGGCCTGGTGCCCAAGTTACTATAACACGAATTGAAAACTAGGATATTTGTCCTCGTGCAGTGCCAATAGTCCTCCCTCCCAGCAAGGAAGCAGCAGCACATTGTTCAGACATGTTCTTATACAATCACTATGTATACATTACAGGACCTTTGATACTTTAAACATGAAGCCACATCAACTAACATGTGTGACACACGCACATGAAAAAAAAAATGCAAATTCTCTAGCTGCCACTAGACGGTCACGTGCACCTGGCAGAGCCAGGATGCCTATGCACTAAGCAGGCACTGTGAGCTGTGCAAGCAAAGCTCCTGGAGCCGGGCTAAGAACTTGCAGGAGAAAGGCCTTTCCTCACAGCAAGTGGTGTGGGCACTCGAAGTCCCACCTGGACCATTGCTGTTTCATGAGAAAAAGGCCTTGAATTTGCACCCAGCAAATGCCAGGTACCCAATCACAGCTGGGTGGACTAGTAGGCTGGTGGGAGGCAGATGGAAATACTAGATGGAAAAATTGCCAGAGTGGGACTTGAACTCTAGGACCTCAGGCCCTGAGCCAAGTACACAACCACCACACACACACACACACACACACACACACACACACACACACACACACACACACACACACACACACACACACACACACACACACACAAAATCAACACCGAGACTTGCTCAGAGTGTACTAGCATTTTAAACTGACTTGGCATCCAGTGACCTCATGATAGTTTTGTTCTTGTTGGTTGCGGCTCGTTGGCGACTTTGCTTCTCCTCAGCTTCAGCTTCTGCCATAAGATCTCTCATGGACACAGTTGGAGAAGAACCAGACTTTTTCCTACATGCACAAAAAATAAACTCACCAAGTTGATATCACTATAATATGTATATTCGTCACTCTGACCATGGATTGGACGGAGATGGAGAGACGCAGGGAGATGGCGAACTTTCCTTTCGCTTGTTCTTTTTGCCAACAGAAATAGGGTCAGACTTGGCTAGCTTTCTCGAAGTCGATTTGGGAACTTGAACCAGAGCATTTTCAGAACTACTGCTAGATAAAACACAAAGAGTTGAAAATGGATGGGGAAAGGTATTGTGAGTCTAACACATTGGATACATAAACAGAGAGGAATGCTCCTGAAAATGAGCCCACCTGCTGATAGTTCCGTACGATGGAGATCGCTGCCTTTGCTGAAGGGGAAGAACAAAACAAAACAATAAAAACAACGCACATGACATAACCAACTATGCAATTAAACACTAGAGCATTACTCATGTCACTACTTCCTAGAAAACGAACTCAACGAAGCAACACTAATTACCTGAATGGTGGCTATTTCCTTCTCGCTGGCCATGATATCCCTGAGACATGTTGCTTCCTGAGGTACACTGCAAGATATAACAACAAACAAACAAACAAACAAAAAGCAAGGTAATGCACAGTAAGATAGCTAACCCAGTTTAATGCTAATACCAACCACTCAGTGGTGATGAAAGAGAACAGACTAGGCCACCTAATTTAACCTTCTAATTCATCATTCATAAGCGTACCTGAATGACCACGCCAACTTTGGTATTGTTGCAGAAGCTGGAGAACTTGGTTCAGCTTTAATAACGCCGGGGCTGTCACCCTCTCTCCAACCTAATCTGGGACCATCCGCTGGATCCTCAAATTTCATGCTCAAACGAGTCCTTGCAGAGCCATTCCTTTTCCGGCCTTTTCCACTGGCTCTTAGTGTCGGAGCAGAGTTTGGGGTTTTGGTGATTATATCATGTGATTCCAATGCCGTCTGCTGCGTACATGCAGCTACAGGCAGAGATTTGTTAGTTACAGACGCACTGCCGGTGTCTGGAGAAACCACAACAGACACAGAACCAGCTTTGAGAGACAGTCGTGTTTCTTTTGCTGGAGTGACTGCCAGCTCAGATGAATCAGACTGGTTCACAGATGGGGAAGAAACTTTACTTGTTTTTCTAGTACAAGCGGGGCTACATTTTGTTTTATTTCTTGACGAAGACTTCGATGTGGCTAGAGATTCCGAGGGATACTTCAGAGAGCTATGGGATGCCGGGACTGGGGAGTTCCGAGTATCCAGAGGTGAGGTTGAAAAAGAGGAACAGAAGAACTCATCTGCAGGCGATGATGGCTCTGCTTGAGACAAATTTCCTGCAGTGGCACCCTCCACTGGTTCCTTCTCTGTTGGAGACACTTGAGAGGCTTGACCGGAGGAATTCTGTCTGGTTTTAGCCTCCAAGTGGCTGCTCTTCCTTTTTCTCTTTCGACGCGAGTTGGACGCAGCGCGGGGAGAAACAACATCTCGAACAAATGAGGCAGACTGATGTGATGAGTCAGCAACAGAATCAGATCCAAACACAATTGAATCTTCTTCATTGTCACTCGGTCCAGACAGAAGCACATCCTCACCTAAACCACTGTCACGAAAATAACTTTCTGGCAGAGTTTCAACTTTCGGTTCTGAAGAAAAAATGTACATGCGTAAACAAAATAATTGATTGATAAATATCCATAATCTAACCTGGAAATTTGATGATGCGCTTAGTTAGAGAAGGAATCTATGCAACATTAAATATATATAATTACTTATTACATGAGTCAGAGTGTGATATGGCGAAATATTTCATGAGCAGGCTAATTTATTTTCACGAGCCAGAGGCAGAGTGAAATAAAGTCTGAGAGTGAAATATCCAGTCATATCACTCTGACAAGTGTAATAAGTGGTTTATTCTACCCTAGATATCTTCACTTCTTAGTTAGTACTGGGACTGGCAACTTACTGGTGTAAAGTTGGTTGTAGGGGCTACACACACCCCCAGCTGATATTTTTAGCAGCTGCTCTAACTCTGTACCAGAGGAGAGGAAGTAGCTATTAAAACCAGGTAAATGACAAGTTTGGCCTGGTTGCTATGACTACTAGGGTAATGAGCATGTGCAGTGCAGCGTGAAATAACTGTGTTCACTGGTCATGTGTACCTAAAGATATCATTGTGAAGATATCTAGGGTCACAGCAACAATATACATACAAATATATCTAATTAGGATGCTTGTTCAATGCAGAAAATGGCTGGAATGCCACTAGAAGCACTGCTGTGGTATGGAACAATAACTATCCTCGTAAACTGACCAGTTCAAGGTAGGCGTGAGTAAGCCGCTCCAGCAGTGACAAAGATAAGTTGTCCAAATATCTAAGAGAAAATATGAGTCAACATTAAGAGTAGCACAGTGCTATGTGTGTATGTGATTGGGCCAATATAAAGATGCTTTTAAATTTGCAAAACATGAATCCGAGAGAATAAACACAAACTCCAATTTCTTTGATGTCTTTTGAAATTACTTAAACTTTCGATTAATCTCGGCCGTGAAACCGACATGTATTGCTTATCCAAAACAAGAAACAGTGGAACGGCTAAAGAGAAAGTGGACTCATTGGGAAATGAATCAACATTTGCATAACCAAGGATACCATAACACTCCGCTTTGCTCCCACTGCAACTTGCCTGTCTTCTAAAAAACACGATGCATTGACGCAAATAAATTGAAGGCAGGACTTCTTCAACAGGTGAGCAGAGTATACCTCAGAAAATTCCAAAAATTCTACAGTGTTTCTTAAATTCACTGAAACAAATATAAGGAGTTGTGGATAGTTTAAACAATTCAACCAATTCAACCAGAACTTACAGCTTTTAGCCAAAGTAAGCTCACAAAGTTCCTTTAACCGTGTTAACAGCAGCTGTAAGAAGAATTAATTACAAAGTAAGATCAAGTAACACTTGAATTACATTGACCAACCTGATCTGCTATGATTAACACAGACATAACCCAATCAATGATTTCATTACCTATTGAAGGTGAAGAACAACAACAATGAATAAATGCAGGAAATTGTTTAATTGAAGCAAAAATCACCTGTCACAGCAGGCACTCTGAACCCATCAGTGTATATGAAGTCAATAACAGCCTTCAGAACTTTATATTTAACTGGCAGAGACAAAATGGAAGGCCCTTCCAAAGACTGACACACACACACACACACACACACACATATACACACACATTATATATATATACTGTAATATTATATAGTACTTATTACATGAGTCAGAGTGTGATATGGCGAAATATTTCATACGAGCAGGCTAATTTATTTTCACAGCCAGAGTGGAGTGAAAATAAAGCCTGAGAGCGAAATATCTTGCCATAACTCTCCAACAAGTGTAATAAGTGGCTTATTCCACACTAGATATCTTCACTACCTCAGTTAGTACTAGAGGTAGGGTAACTCACAGCGTAAAGTTGGTTGTAGGGGCTACCCACACCCCCAGCCTGATATTTTAGCAGCTGCTCTAACCCTGTTGAGCAGGGTACCTGGAGCCAGTTGCTATAACTACAGGGGTAATGTGAAATGGGTCATGTACCTAAAAATATCATTGTGAAGATATCTAGGGTGGAATAAATATATATATATATATCATTTTCACTCTGTATGCTTACCTCCTTCCATCCCATCAATAGCATGCTTCGGAAATATTCTACACACACAAAAAAAAACAACAACAACAAAAACAAAACAAAAAAAGTGACTACAAAATAATAATTACAATAAAAAGTGAAATGTTTAAAAACATAGAATAGGGCTTGCAATACACCACCCACAAGGTGTGGCCTAACCCACAATAGTATTGCCTGATAAGTGTAATGAGCATGAAAAATTGAGTCGAGAAGAAATTGTGAATTGGAAAATACTTTGGGATGAGTGAAATGTACACCGGAATTCCTTGGGAGAAAGTTGAGTGGGTGGGTGGGTGATGGGTTTAGTCTACAGGGATACACACTGTGGTATCCTGGTCAGGAGCTGCAGTTTAGACTGTCAAGACTACATACATGCACTTGCCTAAAAGGTTGCTTGGCAGCAACTATTTTGGGAGAATGGTATCTTTTACAGTGTGTGGGTACCCGGCATCCAGTAGAAAACAACAACAACAAAACAAAATCAACTTAACGAGTCCAAACATTATTGACTGCCCACTTGGTAACGACGACAGCATGATAATAATAACACACGTCTGGTAGAGCTCACTCACTCACCTGATCTAGCCACCAGCACACACTTGTGACACTGGATGGACTCCCCCTCCTCGGAAACCACAGTGAGATCGGAGAAGTCTCCCTTTCTCTTCAGGTCCAACATGGGCCTTGGGATGGTGTGCGGCTTCCTCATCGCGACATTAGAGCTTAGGAACACCTCCAACCTGTCACAGTGGTGACACGTGAAGGAAGAATGATACAAATGATATGCTTATCTCCTCTTGCGCATGTGCTTCAACTAAGGCTGGAGGGCTTCAGCCCACTCAGGTACAGCCAAGGACTCAGTTTGTAACAAAAGTCCACACTCTGTACAGTCAGTTCAATTGTGAGGAGCCCACAAATGAATACCAAGTGATCTTTCCAAACCACAGAGCAAATCATCAATGATACATATAACTTGTCTCTAATACTAAACATGTGTTGGGCAAAAAAATAAATAAATAAAAAAAAATTGGCAATTGAAATTACCGAAATTGGAAAGTGCAAGTATTATACTATAGCTATATATACATATATATATATATATATATATATAATACTTATAGCACGAGTCAGAGTACAATATGGGAAAATATTTTACGAGCACGCAAAATATTTTCACGAGCCAAAGGCGAGTGAAAATATGGCGTGAGAGTAAAATATCTTTCCCATATTGTACGACGAGTGTGATAAGTGATTTATTGCTTCTTTGAAATTTTTCTCAACTGGTTACAATACAATTTTCATTGATTTTACTCGCTACGCGCGCGCTACAAGTAGCGTACAATATAAACCGTACAATATGGGAGAATACAGAACGCTCGCGTGATGCGGAAATATTCAAGTAAAAATATCAAAGCTGAAATAAATATATATATATAATAATATTATATAAATATATATATATATATTATATAAAATGCTTTAGACATTTAATTATGAATGAAGAGCAAAGATAGTATGCTACAGTTTTTGGACTAAACAATGTATCCAGGAAGAAAACTCCAGGTTTAGGTTCTTGTGCATCACAATAAGTGAAGAATCTGCCATTCCAACATAACAGTATTGAAGAATCTGCCATTCCAACATAACAGTATGGTTGCGATCCCCAATATAATGAGTAGGGGTAGTTTTTAGAGAGTGGATAGATCATTCAACGATTGTTTCTGTGACTCAGCTTGTATCTGTGGCTCTGATTGTTTCTGTGGCTTGCTAGACTAAAGAACTCGAAGCATGCTTCCAGATGATTGACCGATTATTACACTATAACTTGCCAAAATTATAGTATTCCTAGAATTCAAGCGCAAGCCCGCCTCTCGGCCTTATTGAATTCAGATTTCTTCTTCCTTGCGCATGCTTTGTGATTAGCGTCTCTATAGCGCATGTCTGAAACGCTATCTCTCTCGCAATAATAAGGAGAGTTTCTAAACGCTATACGCTTTATAATTAAGTTTGTGAATTATCAGTGTTGGTGGTTTTGGCGATTTTGAAAGGCTTTTAGGGACTTTAGTTGGTTACACTTATACACTCAAGTGAGCACCAAGCGATCTTGTGGAGTAAGATTGGTCCAGTGATCTCTGTACGATGGCTGGACTTATGGAAGCCGAGATAAGAAGTGAATTTGTAGCGCTTCAGCAGATGAGGTAATCTATACAAAATTATGCTACCATTTATCAAAATTAATCTCTTCTGTAGCCAATGTCCGAAACCGATTGGCAACAACCGGTCTACTACTCCCGATGAAGTATCCGCCGTTAAGGTATACTAAATTAAAGTCCAAACTTTAATTAGCTAGAGTTTTATTGATAATAAAATGATTACTCGCAGGCTAAAGTGCGCCGTGTCTTGGAACACGTGGTGGAATGGAAAGAAATGCACGACGAAATGGTTAAGGATTTCAAGAAGGTAGAATTTAATTTTCAAAAGGAACGCCGATCTAAGCAAGTAAGTATAAGTTATATTCAACTGAGGATTTCATCATAAAGTATAGGGGTCACCACTTGCCTATTGTAGCTAGCAGTTAAGGAATGACAACATATAGTTGAATCATTTTATAGTAAACCCATTGTATTTACCTATTGTATTGTTCTAGGACGAAGTTCTGAAACTTAAGGCTGACTTATTCAAACAAAACAAGGCCTTGCTACTCTCTAACTTGAAAAATAAGAATTTGGAAAAGGAAGTACGTATGTAGTAACTTACTATATTGTAAAATATTACACATATTTACATATTTCAGATATATATTTTATGTGTACATTATAAGTATATCTCATAAATAATTCTTATCAATACTTCTAGGCTATGATGGCTAAGAGTTG
>WLWI01003220.1_pt1 | contig 13993 bp, 11 predicted proteins | sample 6701501 | NCBI WGS metagenome assembly WLWI01 (sample SAMN12718690, study PRJNA515312) | sponge metagenome | isolation source: marine sponge | host: Mycale hentscheli | place: New Zealand: South Island, Marlborough, Capsize Point | collected 2014-11-01
TTTGAGGGATTCTCATCCTCCACTTCTTCTTCCACCAACATCTTCTCTACCTTGGTCTAGGTAAACATGTGCAAGTAGTATATAGAATTTTAATTGATATAATAATCAAAATGCTAAGGAGAGGTATCATGTGTGGCTTTTGTATTACCTAAAAGGAAATATTTATTATTTTAACATTACATATCTTGTTTCTTTTCAGAAGGCCATTGGCCTTCAGACCTCCCCCACCCTCCCCACCTTCCCCTTCCTCCCCCCACTCCCCCATGTCACAGATAATTCTTCAACGAAAATGACTCATGGAAACTACTGCCAACTATTTCTAGTGCCATCAGTTTGTAGCAACTGCTCATGTACTGTAAGTCATTTATTGTGCTCATAGTTTGCCATTTCTAGTAATATGTCTATCATGCAATCTATTGGCAGATATTAAATAGAAGCTATGGATTAGGATTCTCTGATCTATTCCAGTACGAAAATGAACTGAGTCAGAAGAAGTTATTATATTTTTTAATTGGTATGTCACTTGTAGCATTATCATAAACTATATTGAAATACATTACACATTTAAGCATGTAAAATAGAATAAATTTATCTCTCTAGAGGGCTTTACGATAATAGTGTCTCTATTTCATGTGACAGCAACATTATTCAAATAATAAAACCAACAGTAATGACATATTATATATTATGTATTTATAGATGTGATCTTCACACTTTTTACCTGTTTACAAATTTCTGTAAGATGGGCAACTTTGGTCTGCTATTTGTGTATATTGCTGGCATGAGTAGTAGTTATCCGCACCTCTCTCCAGTCTCCAGAAATCAAAAGGTAATATTAAGTTATTTAGTTACTGCTTTTCATAATGCATTAAAATATATCCATGTGACTAGAATATAGATGTTAACCCTCAGTGCACATGCACGAGAGGGTTATAGAACTCAGTTGGTCAGTCAGTCAGTCATTCTGTCACACAACAGCGTATCTTGAAGACTGCTGCTTCCCAAAACTTGAAAGAGGAATCAAATGGTGTACTAGACAATTTAAGTCTATTTAATGTTCAGAAAAATTTTTTTGTTTAGACTTACTTTTTTAGAAAAAGCTAGTTATATTGACCGCACTGCAAAGGTATGTTTTGGTGGGTAATGCCCTCTATTATCATGTCATAATTACATGAGCAATAATATTCTGGTTACTAGCCATAGTTTGTTTTACAGCCTCAGTAGTTAATCGAGTGCTGGAATTAGAGCTTTTTGTTGAAACTACAGGTGAGCTGAGTGTCCCTGCACATCTTGCTTCTCTTATGAAGACAACGTATACATGTACTGGCTATATGTCAACAATTGACACGACCAAATAAATATTATTTGTCTTTTGTAATAGCTATAAGTATTTGAGATTCTGTGTGATCCTTTTTTCATTCGTTCCACTAATTGCATGAGTTGGAAAAGCATTTGATAAAATAACAAAGTAATGAACCTGTCAACCATTCAGTAATGAGTTGCGGGCCTTGAAAAGCAAACTAGTCTTGGAGCCGACCTAAATACCTGAACTATTGTTTGTTTACTTAAGAAATCATAGCGGACCCAATAGCACTATTTTTTTTCTCTTCGTCGTCATCGAATAGTTAGGTCAAGTTAGAACATTTCAATACAGTTTATACCAAGGGCAATAGTTAGCTATCACTGTGAAGCTAGGCTAGCTCGCTCACCATTTGTGCTGAAGCACACCACTTGTTAGTGCATACTATAATAGCGGTGAGGGTTCACATGTTTGGTGCTTCATATATTATAATTACACTAAACGTTTTAAGCTTACAGCTCATGCATTTGGTATTTAGTAAGTATCAAATATTTTAATATTAAACTTTTAAGTAAATCATTAATTATATTGATATTTTGTTAGGAATACCAGTAGTCATCTACAATTTATTTCATTAATTTCACAAATGAGAATTCAAACAAATACAACAGTGGCTGAAACTGGTGAAGTTCATGATTTCAACCTTCCATTTTCATTGTATTGGATCTTGGAAAGTACTTCAATTGTTAGTCCATACGTACCTGATATTTGTATAAAAGTCAATGAATACATAATTAAATTCTGGTGGTCATCATTAGTTATTACCATAGTTTCCCTCTATCTATCTTCCTCAGTGATGAACAAAGAGAAACAAACAAACAATAATGGAAGTTGATACTGTATTTCAAACTTAATATGAATAGTAAGTAAGTCCTTTTCAGATTTAGTATCTACATAGTTATAAAGCAATGAATGTATTTTTATGATGGTTTTAGGTTTAATGTCAAAACACATTTGAAATGATTTTGGAAACTAACAAAAGACCCCACAGACTGTCACGAGATAGACAAGTAGTTCTCAATGTTTCTCTTCGCTTCAAGCTGTATGTACATGGTACTTACTATTTTATTTCATCTTTATAACTACTAAGCTGACACTAAGCTTAAATGGTGTATATCTAATCAGATATACTAAATGTACATTAAAATTAGCCATTAAATTTTAGAAAAATGTGTTTGTACAAATATGTAACAACATACAATTAGAGCATGATAGTACATTTGATTTAAATGTAACAAAATCAAGAAAATATTTTTTTTTCTTATAGAAAATTGGTTTACTGATCCTTTGGAGTTCCACAATCCAGCTCTATTCCGCTACCAGAGTCACCCCGTCAAGTTCTTACCATTCGCTGAAGAATAACTCCAAATGAATGGCTACAAAAACAACAGAAGCTGCAAATTGAACGATCAAAAGACAGAAGAAGTTGACCACTTACCAGATACATGGCAGCTAACCCAGTCACAACGTTCCAGCATCAAAAAAAAAAAAAAAGAAAAAAAAAAAAAAAGAAGCAAGACTGAACCAGTGTCATTGAACACATTGGTGCAGTGACTCCAAGCTATGTGGCCTGAAAGCTTTTTTTATTTTTTTGTCTAAACGGAAAGAGTCAGAACTCTCTCACCATGGGTTGCTTAACTTCATCATAGGCAATGCAAACATCATATATATTATAGAGTCAGTGGTGTATGAACTATGTGATGGAATTTATGGTCGAACCATTCCTATTTTCAGCCATCCCACCAAGCTTTAACTACTGAGCCACAATAACCTACTGGTTCTAATTTCGTTGTAAATTTTGCTGCAGTCTCATACTGAAAGACCGCTAATTGTACAGGCTGTTAATTTTATGATGTTGACTGGAAACTCCTCCTCTTTTAGAGTGCAGCCAGAATTAGAGTCTGCAACGACATCACAATAATATAATGATTGGTGCTGTCATCATAGATTATTAAAATAAAGTAATTCTAAAAAAACCCTCTAAATTGACATTCATCTTTATTTATCTCATCATACCTGAAGATCCAAAGAGTGACTGTGATCTACTTACTGCAATGAAGCATCATAAACAGAACAAGTAATTCAACTATTAGCTATTCAAAAACAACCCCCAAACAATATGTCATATAATCACTGTTACTATAAGAGAGGAGTTAAATTATTATTATTACCAACTTGCAATGAAAAATAAACTTATTGTCTTAGTTTCACTCTCCACCTACCCTCCCTCCATCCATGAAGTCAGCCTATTGATGTAGCTATTTAGTTTGTGTATTATGAGACTAGTTTGCGCAGTTATTGTGTAGTATTTTCATTAGTGTTGAAGGTCATGATATTATCACTTGCTCCTGTGCTAGCTGTGGAAGAGGTTAATAAGAATCCTAATGTACTATAGCTCAGTATCAGTTAGTTCCAACTCCTATACTGGTACCAGAATGTAATCCTTTGAAAAGGTTGGATGAATTATAATCATCCATTTTAATTTAAGTGCAGAAATAGTAGCAGTAGTGAGAATGTTTTGTGATATCTGCTTTTGCCAATGGCTTAACAGGAAAGTCGTACAAATTTCAGGTTGTGTTGTATCACATGCTGCCATTCTATGCAGATGTAGCTGATCTCATATTAGAGGACACCCTAAGCTTAAATACGTCTGATATACCCACTCCTGTAGGCTCCCTGTACCCATTGCTATAGTCTAACCACTACTATAGCCTACCTGTACCCACTCCTATAGTCTACCTGTACCCATTGCTATTATCTCCCTATACCCACTCCTGTATAAGTTATTATGTTAGAAGTAGTTAAATGTGAAGAGGTAATGACAGGAGGATTTAATAGAATGCATATGTAATGGGTCTATAAAACCAAGGACAGTTTAATCTCCAAGCTTTCGTAAGAATGACTTTCATTTCACTCTGATTTGATTGAGAAGATCAGGCAAAATCAGTGACTGAATGCTAGGTCTCTTTCCTTTATTCTCAGAATGTAGATTGCTTTTCGCTACAAAACAAGTTCTATAAAATGAAGGAGCAATAATGATGTTGGTTTAGGCTGTGACCTGGTGTAACGTCAGTTTGGGGGACTCTTACTATTTCATAATACTTACCCTCTACCTCAACATGTTAGTTTGACCTGTCACAGTGGACTCCTGTGTAGTTATATGCACTCTCTATAGCTTCATTTCATTACATAGTGTTATACATTCTTATGATACTTCTAATTGATACTCACCCTGCATTGATTGCTTTCCCCCCCCCCCCCCCCCCCCCCCCCCCCCCCCTGAATTTTTTAATGTTAATATAGTACATCATCTGAAGTTGAATTCTATGAATAGCGAGTATGCAATCACGCATGTCATGTGACCAAACATTACTCAGTGTTGAGTTTACATTCTTGTATAGGCATGTGCGTCAAAGTAGTAAAAAATGGTTGTGGCTAATACATGCAGTGTTTATAACGAAAAATCCTATATAACCATGGCTACGTAATGTTTCTGCAGATCTTCCTGACTCTTTTTTTTTTTTTTTTTTTTTTTGGGCAGTGGTATTAATACAGATGTATCAAGAGAAATTTTAATGCTTGCCGAAACTGCTTTAAGTAGTGGAGCTTCTGTTAACCTTGTACAGTTTATTGCAACAAAAAAAGAAAAAAAGAATTGAAGTTGGTAGAGAGACGTGGGTGGGTGTGCACAATTTGGATTACAGATGTGATGACTTCCTGCAGACGTGTTCTGTTGGCTATGCTTGGAGTTGCATCAATGTGCCGATGCAGCCATTCAGTGGGTGTGAGCTGGGGTTGCCAGTAGAGCTAACCCAGTTGCTAGGGGAAAATTTTTTACCTGAAATTTTTTGAAAAAACCTGACCCTATACCAGTATTGGTATGTGCATCTGCAGTATTTAGGGGAAAATATCTGTTAATCTGAATACCAAAAAAAAGTGTATCGGTGCATCTCTAGCCATGCTAGCAGTATTGTAACCAACTAAGTGACACTGTCTGTCATTCTTCTACACATGCATTGAAATAAATACTTCACTCTATTTTCTGGTGTAGGAGTTCATGTGAGCGTATTGTGTGCTCCTGAGCCTCCACTGAGCGTGCTCCAGAGCTTGGTCCACTCCCACTGGGGTCCTCGCAGGTCTGCTCTTCAGGCACTAGCTGAAGCCTCTCCCCAGTTCCTTCAAGCAGAAGTCAGTGTGGATCCTGACGTGCTGGCGTTTTGTCTTGTCAACTCTGCCTCCAAGTGGAGTTTGACTAGCCTCAAGCCTTCTAGTGACCATGGCAACAGTGCAGCAGCTCTCACAGCTGGTGAGGACACTTTACTACAGAAATGTTGTCTTCTTTGTCACATTTTCTCTCTCTCTCCTTTGTCTAGATAGTGTATAAAGTAATTCTTTGTGTGTCGGAGGATTTTTAAATATCTCAATACTTGTCATTTGCAGCATGTAGTGTATGTACTGAATGATCACAATCATTGTGTGTGTGTGTGTGTGTGTGTGTGTGTGTGTGTGTGTTTGCATTTGTGCTTGAAGGAGACGAAATAATGTGAGAAGGTTTTAATATACTACATTTAATATACTGTGTTAGGTTACCATGGAGAAATGAAGTTGGAAAAGAAGCGCTCAAATCTCACCAGATTCTACAAGACGGTGGTGGGTGAAGTGTTTCCCTTCATGGGCACAGAATCAGACGGATCTGCTAATGACATCACTTCTTCGCCGTTGTATAACAAAATACCACACAAGATACTCGAGACTTACATCTGCTATAAGGTACATTGATTGTGAGGAACTTGAGTAGTCAAGACATTAGCAGAAGAGGCAATAGTTTCACGACTTCAGTGGAGACATTGCAAGTCTATTGGATCACAGGGTTTCATACAGAGGGTGGGAGGGGGAGACTGGGATTTCCTCCCCACCCACCCAATTGTTTTAGAAGTGATTGTTAATAAAAGTTATTCCAATTGGTTTACTGCTTGTAAAAACAAGAAGGTTTATAGAGTAACATACTCGTACAAGAATTTCATACCACCCCCCCCCCCAAAAACAACAACAACAAAAAACAAAAACATAAAACTCTATGATCCTTGGATATTATCTTTTATCCATCGGTTTAATAAATTGGTTTTGGTTTATTGATTTCATTCTCATGAATTACATGTGTGTGTGTGTGTGTGTGTGTGTGTGTGTGTGTGTGTGTGTGTGTGTGTGGTGATATAGCATCATAAAGGCTATGCATTGTGGAGAGACAAGTACAGTTTGTTTGTCATCTACCCAGTCTCCATGCCAACCTTCACACTCAAGTAAGGACTTTCCTTTCAATTATTTAATCTTATTATTATCGTCCCTCCTCCCTCAGGAAGTGTACGACTGATTTGTACGATATTTTAACCAAGACCAAATCCATCACTACGGCAATGCCATGAGCCTGTTCTTTCTCTCTCCCCTCTCCAATCAGTCCATGTCGTTGCTATTTTTAAATCATTTCATTTTTATACCACCAAATATTATATTTGAATCCAATACTTATTAAATAGTATCATTGAATGAAAATATGACTATTTACAGTATTAGGCATGGATCATTAGCTGTGACAACCAGTACCATGAATTGAATGCTAACCTATGAACACAAACCTGTTCATACAGCACACTTCTACAGGTTCAAGACCCTTAGATAAGTTTCTGGGAACTGGCTGTGGGTTTCTCTTGCTTAGTGGAGGAGGGACTGTCTGTGGATACCTCTCTATTCTCTCCTTCATTCGCAGCTTCAGACTCAGAGCCAATTGAGATTTCAACCTTAAGAACAATGGAGGAAGGAAATAGCAAATATTGTCATCCATAAACTCGATTCAAACTTACTCTTCGTCCGGAGTATAATAAATGTAGCGATCAAACCCTCCAGCACGTTCCACTTGTATCTTCAGACCTTTAGTTGCACGAACTCGAAATGTCCTTCCCAACACAAAACTTTCTAAGAGTGATTTCTCTCCTCTGTCTGGTTTCTTGGGTGGCTTCCTGAAGAGATGGGAAATGATTGATCCTTTAAGACAATTATAATAATATTTTGCTCTGTTTGCAAGCAGTTCATAAGCAAACAGTCATGTTTTATATGAAGTTCAATTGGAGCTTCACATAAAGTAAATAGCTATAAAGGCTTGATTATAATTCAAATAGTAATTATTTTAATCGCTACTGTCTTACTTCTCGTTCATTACAGTTAGTGGAAGGAGATCTTTGATAGCATCAGGTCCTCTACATATCTGGTCTCGAGTATAAAGAGTAATATCCACCCTAGAAGGCTTCCACTTCAGCAAATGTCTTGTCAAAGACACCATTAGTATCGGTAATCAAGATGTGCGATCCTTTACCAAACATTGAGTGACCCTTTACCTCGTAAAAGCGTACATATTTTACAACATAGCTCGAACACTTTAGAATAATATAAATATAATTTATTGTACCACACAGTTCAAGACACTATGAAACACAATGAATAGACATACAATCATTTTTGATTAGAAAATCAATTTGAATTCTAAAACACTAGTCCAGAAGAACAGAGAGGGAAATCCAACAGAGTCAGTTACTATGTTCGACGTGGACCTCCAGAACTTGGCCCTCCTCCACCACCATTAGTGGTGCGATAATTTGGCCTCCCTCCTAGTAAAACATAAATAACATACAATTAAACAATGACTCCCATATTATTTAAAAACAACAACTAATTTTAAACTTTAATAGGACATTGCAGACTGATGTTTATTCAGCTAACAGTGTAGCGTGTAAACTGCCCATTAAAATGTACGGGGAAAGTCGCTGTTCAATTGAAATAATATGGGGAATAGATTTGGAGGAGCCATATGCTGAGAACCAAGTTCAGGAGGAAGCTAATGAAATCCAGATATAGCGAAAACGATAGTGTAGCTACAGTGCAAATGATTAAAAAACAAACAAACAAACAAAAAAACAACTGGCTATTACTCATACAAATGATTAAAAAATAAAAATAAAAAAATTAATAAAAGCTTGCTTACTATTATTAACACGAGAAACCTGTGCTATTACTCAAACAAATCCATAAAACAGCAGACAGTTGCTTTGAATACTTCAGTACTGTTAAACAGAATATTATTCTGTCACAACTCTTCACCTGCTCGAGGTGGCTGAGGATAGCCGGTGCCTCCTCCTCCACCAAAATTACGCCCCCCGTGTCCGTCCATTCCACCACGGTTTCCCTTGTTGATGGGATAGTTATTTCTACGCTCTCCCCAGCCGCCACCGCTACCACCTATCCTTCTTCCTCCACCACCTCCTTGGTTGTAGCCACCTCGACTGTTGTCTCGCCTGTGTTGGGGAGGCCCCTTGTAATAAGACTACAAGAACAAATATACAGTAAGATAATAAATTCAGTTTAAAGGCATGTGTGAGAGAAGAGGGAGAGAGAGAAATGGTGCACAGCATAGTTAATAAACAAACCAGTTACTTTAATTTAATATTTACTTTGAAAGGATCCAATTTGTGATATACCAAATTACTCCAAGTATAAGACCAACTATTAATTTCATATGTTGCTGTGACACATTACTCCCAGCAATAAATCCAAACCAGAGCATCAATATTTTTATTTATTCTTTTAAATCATAGGCTGCTGGAACCTTTAGTCATCTAAAAATTATTAACAAGAAAGTGAATAAGCCTAAGCCGTGCACTCTGTCTGAACCCTATGGCAGCTCTGTGCCTATCTGGGCTAAACAACTTCACAGAAAAAAAAATATACATATATTATTTATTCCACATTATAGTATGTCCAAGTTGAGTTGGCCAGAAAAAAACTTGAAGAACTTTTGAATGGAAGCAGCTACGCATCCGAGGTTTGCACCATCAGAAAGCTTGCGCCGAAGCAGTTAAAAAATATTTCCTCAGTATACTCCGAAACCGGAGAGAAAGTGCTATTCCAAAACTCAATGGGAATAGAAAAAAACCCACAGGTTTCCCGCTCAAAATGCGCCCGGTTTTAGTCACGCGGTACGGCTCCATTGACCACGTGGACTGTCTTTATAAGAATATTGTAAACAATGGGCGGCTTCTTCTCGGATTGCTGTGTTTCTAGCTTTATATTGCGAGTATGGAAACAGGATAGACGGAGTGTCCTGTTGTCGCAGAGGTACAGGACCACCTGATAGGATGTTGGTAAGATTATTTGTCTACCTGTTCAATATCAAATGCTGTATAGCCAATACATTTCAGAGTGATATAGCTAGCAACTTGTGATACAGCCACACTGCTAAATTTAAATGTTTGCTTGTCAAAAAGCTGTGTTCATGCCAATTCCTTGACTTCACTACTAGATGCCATTGATTAGGACCAACTCAGGCTGCACTCCACCTTCAACTCGGATCACAGCTATATTTTGTATATGTGTACTACTTAAATTCTATCATCTCATCAATTTTCATAGCTATATATACTATTAATAAATGAAACAATTGATAATTTTATTTAACAAGAAAGTCTAATAACTTTAGCTACAAGTTAACAATGCTGTACTGCTGAATCCTGTGAATATCAGAATATTTCTTGGGACACAGTAGGTAGAATCGACTGCTTTTAATCTTGTCTCTTTAGAAGAACGCCTCACCAGCCTGTGTTTTCCATCTGCTGTACATTATCTGCGCGTAAGAAACATAAATACAGCTGAAAACAGACGAGATGAGCTGTACAACGCTCGAAAAACTCCATAAACTTCACTAAATTATTTTCTTACAATAATTACAGAATTAGTGCGCACCTGCATTACCTCCCCTTTTCACGTGCAACATTGACGTTTGCGCGCTTAACTGACTTAGACTCACATGACTAAATTTGCTTCCGGTTAAGTACTAAATGCATTCCACATTTACTGCGGTTGCAGGTTGTGCCAACTCAACTTGGACAGACTATAGACATCTTCAATGTCATTTTTAGGTATGTGAGTTATCTCAAGTTACCAAGGTATTAAGTGGCAGGCTTACCTTAGCCTACCCAAACTGGTTAGAGCAGCTGCTAAAATATCAGCTGGGGGTGTGCCGAGCCCCTAGAGAGTTTTACAGCCAATTTTACACCAGAGTTACCAACTTTAGTATAAACTACTTCAGTGAAGACTTCTAGCATACAACAAACCATTTATTACACTCTGTCAGAGTGATATGGCTAGATAGTTCACTCTCAGGCTTTATTTTCTGGCTGTGAAAATAAATTAGCCTCAGCAATTAGCCTGCTTTGTGAACTATTTCACCATATTACACTCTGACTCATGTAATAATACTATATATCATCATGTTACCAAACTGGTTGTCACAAATTTGCTGGTGAAAAGGTTCACAACCTACAAACTCACGTTTGACTGCCCTTGGTGTAGTTGTTGCTGGTGTTGCTGCGGCTGTTGCGCTGGTGGTCTGTTGTTGAAATGAGGTTGGCCGCCATCATTGGGCAACACCGAAGAATACATTGCATTAGACCCTCCGCCCCTGACTCCGCCCATGTCCTGATTGATGAGCTCACCCCCCGACGAAGACATCATCCCACCAGGTAACAAAGGCGGTGCGGTTGTGACGGTGTCCATGGTAGAAGCACGTGCAGCGTATTGTTGCTGCTGGGGGATAGACGGGTTGGGCTGACCTGTGGCCACGTCAGTTGTACTTTGACCCGATGGCTTCATAACTGCACAAGACAACACACCCACGCCACTAATTTTTATTGCGATTGGACGTGAAAATGAAATGAGAGAGAACTAGTTCTCAGAGGAAATTGATAGGCGTTGGATTCTCCTCGTTCAAGCCATGCCAATAGCAAGCCATAAATAAAAACCAGCTCGAGGCTTTACAGCAAATGAAACAAAAATAAAGTGCAGATTTCTACAACAAAATCAATAAAAATATGTAAGCTGTAGGTGTTAATATCAAAATATGTAATGTGTAGGTGTTAATGTCAAAATATGTAAGCTGTAGGTGTTAATATCAAAATATGTAAGCTGTAGGTGTTAATATCAAAATATGTAAGCTGTAGGTGTTAATATCAAAATATGTAAGCTGTAGGTGTTAATATCAAAAGTTTACAGATAAACATATAGTACAGATGGAGACTTATTTAAGAAAAAGTGAAAATAAATAAACTTATGACACCACACACTTATTTAATAGGAGCATAGTTTGGCACCTACAACAGTTGCGGTTGCTGTATCTAGTCGCCCCTAGCAACACTCACCAGAATCAGGGTTGTGGCTGATTCCTTCAACTTCCCCACCTGCTGACACCACACCTTCCGTGGCACGGCCGTCAAATGGATACGCTTGCATGGCATGAGGAAGAGGCTGCATGACCTGTGGCTGAGATTGAGGGGGGTGGGGCTGCACTGGAGACTGCATGATCTGAGTTGGAGGAGGGGAAAGGGATGATTGATGTCCAGGGGGCGGAACAGTGGAGGCTATAGACGGATGGCCTGGGGGAGGAGCTATGGCAGTCGGCTGGCCTAAATAGACAACTCCAGATAATGCACACTACAATTGAAAAAATATCACCTCTCAAAATAATTTTAGTTATAATAAACAATAGAGGCTGGTTGATAGATATTTACTCAGAGGTAATCTCTTTCACAGAAAAAAAGAAAGAAAAGAAAAAAGCCTGGCTGTCACTGGAGATCAAACCCAGGACTGCTTGCTTAATGCGCAAGTGCTCTGCCACTGAGCCACGACAACCAACTCAGCGGCAGAGTGCTTGTGCATTAAGCAAGCGGTCATGTTTGATATCTGATTACAGCCAAACACTTTTTAAATTCTGTATTGTTTAAAAAGAAGCCTGTGATAGAGACAACAATCTAATGAGTAAAAGAAGGCTGAGAAAGAAATTGCGAAACTATTTAACTATGAAGTTTTAACCCCTCTTGAAATATAGCTCCAAAAGAAATTAAGCTACCAATTACACAAAGGACCCCAACATTTCTGTTCCAACCAAACTCCACCTACTCCTGTCCAATTTGGAGTCGTGCATGAAAGAGAAGCTCCCTCCTTCGTGAGACATGAGAACTGGACTGGACCCCTGGAGGCCAGGGAACGTGGGGGAGGGGGCGTTGGGCATGTAACTAAAACAACAACAAAAACAAACAAACGTTGATGTATGGAACAACGAAATCTTTAGTGTTACAGATACTAGGTGTGAGAGTAAAAGGTGCTTGTATACTAATAGGTGGATTTTACTTCTAGTATCAAGTTTATTAATTCTTTATTTTGTGGGGGGGAGGAGTGAACATCAGTAGATTGGTGAACAGATTCCTTTATTTCAATTATTAACATGGCACCCTCTACTAAACTATAATCTTATGTCAGAGGCTGAATATCAATTGAACATTAGAAAGTACACATTATGATACTCAAGCACTGCCTCCTGGATAAGCTCATGATTCACAGCTTTCTTTTCGTTGAAGGATCTTCTGCTGCAACAACTGATGGATCTTCCCATGCAGACATTTTTTGTACTCAACCATCAAAGTTATGTTAATATGTGAGCGGGTCTGGGAAAAGGGACCTTATGGCGCAAAAATTGAAAATGAGATATAGGCCCCAGAACTAAGTCATCCGGAAAAATTCTTTCTTTCTCCTATTTTTTTTTGTTGCAGAATTAGTCTTAGTGACCCTTACCCTACGTCTATGTCAAATTTCAAATGTCAAAACAACTTAAAAGACCCCAAGCGTGCCGTGGAAAGACAAGCTACTTTTTATTCTCTCTCGTTCTCGAAGTACAATAAACGGGGGATGGGCGGAGTTTCAAAGAAGCAGCTAAAAACACGGCATAGCTTTGAGACTATTGCATGCACTCTATAGCTTACCTCTGGCTGAAAGTTTACCGCTACAGCGAATAGAGTAGCCAAGGATTCCGACAAGACAGGCCGTGAGACGCTTTGAAAGCTAAAAAACTCTACGCAAACTACGTTAGTCACCGTTAAAAAGCGGCTGTACGATTTAATTGCGTATGCGGAGTACGCCGTTAAGTATATGGAAACATTAATTATACCGGAAGTGGAAATTCAATTTATGTTTTCTTGATTTCTAGTTCAATTGCTTTGCTGAATACAGCCCAGTTTAACTGCCAGTTTCTCTGCACGTCGAAGGTTTTACCCTCCAGTATTTTAGCACTAAGTTGAGATAAATTGTAGCTTTTTATTAGCATAAAAACAATTTTTTTTGGTTTGCTCCATAAGGTCCATTTTCCTAGACCCACTCACATATAGTGCAAGACATAAATCACACCCATATCTGGCCATTATACAATTTAAGTTGTCTTTTCCCAAAACTCCTTGGTCACTCCACTAACTCCTCCCTCCCTCCCAAACCAATAAACTGGTTCTAACTCCTTACCACAAAATATTTGGTATGAATCCATGGACACATGATACATGCACTCCTTCCCCCGCCCACACACACACCCAATCTCTCCATTACTTTTCTCCTCTCACACCATAATCCCACACCCAATCCCCTCCTCTCACCCCATAATCCCACACCCAATCCCCTCCTCTCACCCCATAATCCCACACCCAATCCCCTCCACTCAACCCATAATCCCACACCCAATTCCCTCCACTCACCCCATAATCCCACACC
>WLWI01003221.1_pt1 | contig 13992 bp, 10 predicted proteins | sample 6701501 | NCBI WGS metagenome assembly WLWI01 (sample SAMN12718690, study PRJNA515312) | sponge metagenome | isolation source: marine sponge | host: Mycale hentscheli | place: New Zealand: South Island, Marlborough, Capsize Point | collected 2014-11-01
AAAAAAAAAAAAAAAAAAAAAACCCCCCCCCCCCCACCCCACAAAAAAAAAAAAAAAATTAAATATTTTTTTTTTTTCCCCCCCCCCCCCCCCCCCCCCCCCCCCCAACACTCCAATAAGGATGTTATTCTAACAACTAGGGTGAATAGTGTCCCACACTACCTCTAGATAAACTGTGTGCCACATGTAACCTGATGTAAACATACTAACCCAGTGCTCTTTTGACAACCCTTTACCATGAGCATTAATTACTTTCATTTCTGAACTGACCAACTCATGCACAGTGAACACTGAAATGTGACAACTCCTTCTTCTGCACTGTTAAAAAGCATGATGGATACTCTTTTACTCCAGTGCGACGTCAATGGTGGATAAACTTTGACCTCAAGTTTGCCATTAAAAGGGAACACACTTAAATTACACACTGCACTTTTAGCTTTAAGGAAAGCCAGAGGTGAAAAACTACAGAATTGTTGCCAGTAATGAGTTGCAAGTAAGTTTCTCATCTACACACTCATCACTCATAGTTTATATTAATAAATGAAACCACACAAAAATGCCCCAATTATGTAATATACTTCTTATTGTTTATAAAATACCACCAAACTAGCTCACTTTCAATTTGTGCTGAAGCACACCACTGACTGGTTTTATTAATACTTGCAAAATACAATACATTCCCAAGGCCTTGAGAGATATCTCAAACCACACCCACACAAATCTTTATAATTGCCGATACTTAAAGTGCTCAAGGTACGTACGTAGAATTTTTCCATGTGTTAAATGCACTTCTAATTAAATTTAAATGTCTAAATGACATGCCTCATGGTCATGCAGCATGCTTAAAATAATATTAATTAAACCCATGCTTAGTTTTGTTAGCTTCCACTATGGCACGGGCAATACGTGGCAGATGGCCTAGGGTCAAGTGGTGCTGTCAACCATGCACTCCTTTCCTAATACAGAGGAACAAAATTCAAGATATGGCCATTTAGATAATCATGGGTAGCTACCAGGACGAGGTTAATTAAAGGAGTGGGTGGATTGATTTTGGAGCTGCCACATCTGGTGGAACTAGCTTATAAAAAAACTCTGTCGAAAACAGTCATGCATCACAAATTACGAGGCACAAATACGAACACCACACACATACATGCACACAAACACGTGTGTGTACATGCATACAAACACACATACATATATGCATATAAACATGCATGCACACATACACACACACGCATACACACATGCACACAAACACACATAAATACGTTCACACAAACACACATACACACTAAAACATGCCTTACCACGACTTTAAAACAAACTATGCAAGTCTTATCTTTCAGACAATTGTACTTTGCCTTTCTCTGTTCCAGTAACCCTAAGCAACAGCAGCAGTGCCCACTGCTTCCCATCGTGTGCCCTTTGTCCTCAGAGTAATTATAGTCAACCTGGGCAGCACGCTGAATCCAATCTTCTCAAGCACTTGTACTACAAAAGTTCAACGAGATGCTCGGGATTCTAACTGGCATTCTAACTGGCACGGGCTTCTAATTGGCACAGGCTTCTAATTGGGCACTGTCCAATCCCCTAGCAAACTACATGTATATCACGGGATGTTCCAAAAGGAAACACACCCAACCAAAGAAACTTCCCTACAACCACAAATGTAATAAAAATACAATGTACATATTATATCTCTGGAGAGAGAGAGAGAGAGAGAGAGGTCTAATATGATTACACAGCTTGAGGATTATTGAAAGCTTCTTCCAACAAACAACATACAAACAAAATCAATAACTAAATGACCGCCATTTTATTACATCCAGCTAACCGATGTATCTACCTGTAAAACAGGAATTATACTGTACAACTTTTCTTCAAAACCAATTTGAACAAAATACTGCAATTATTTCTTCGTCTGAGTTTTAAATGCACTACTGAATTGTTCTGTAAAATAAAAGAATATTAAATGAAACAAGAGTCGAGGAAATTTCCCTCGCCAGTTGCTACAGCTATGTAGCTCAATGCACGTACCTGTCAGCCATGATCGATTAGACATACTGAAACCAAATAACACATCCACAGAGTAATTCAATCTGAAAGACAGTTAGAGAAAAGTTATGAAGAGTGATTCATTTTGTCAGAGACGCGACTGGAAGACCACACATGCACAACAACAAGCTCACACTTCCTCCGGCATTCCTGGCATTCCAGTAACCATCATTATCTGCCAATATTGATCAGTTCAGACTCTTACCAGCTCAGGGAGGGGAAAGACATGAAAATATAATGTAACATGTAAACAAAAGTGATGCACGCACACACACACACACATACACACACACCATAAGTGACGCATGTACACACACACACCATAAGTGACGCATGTACACACACACACACACATACACCATAAGTGATGCACACACACACATACAACATGAATGTGAAAATTAAACCATCCTACGGTCGGAATTTAGAGTGAAATCCTCCATGTTTTTGTTGAGATAGATTCATAGAAAACAAACAGTTGGCTGTAGTGATTTTACTTTCTATAGTGGCATAATCTAGCCTTATGAAAAAAAAAAAGCAACAACTTTTATTACCTTCTTGGGTTTAGCTTCTCTCTTTCTCAACTTCTCTCCTCCTTCAAACTCCATTGGCACACTGTCTTCAGCCATCACACCCAGTCCAGTGTGAGCCTGACCACACCCACTATCATCCTCGTTTTCCTCCTCGTACTCGGCCCCCCTATAGGGGCACTCGGACAGCAGCTGCTTCAGACGCTCCACGCGAGGCCGACATTGCCGGAGCTCCAGATAGCTGCCCAGACATGCAGTCACCTGAAATAGGAAGACTGTTAGAAAGTGTGTGTGTGAGTGAGTCTCCTGTGTGTGTGTGTGTGTGTGTGTGTGTGTGTACTTATCACTAGTGATGTGCCACGGATGGATCCGGGAGGGAGGAAAGGGGGGGGGAGGAAGCCCCTCCCCCTTCCAAGGGCAGGGAACCCCCTTTCCGAACCAATTTTTTTTGAAAAATTCTAATGTAAACATACCAATACAAGCAATTCAGTCCACAGGACAACTGCACGCCAACTTATGCTCTTCATTCATAAAAATCATTTATAATCAATCATTAATTTTAATGAATTTCACAAGCGTAGACCTAAATAATATGTTTCGGCCCCTTCCTGTAGTTAGTGCTGAGTCACTTCTGTTGGACAGTCAATGTACACAGTACTCTACACCTCTCACCACTAAAGCTTTCCATAATATGTAGCCACCAATCAAACTAGTCTCAACTGCTCTCTTGTTTCAGACTTCCTCTCTATTATTCTTGCCCCTACCAAATCTTTCAATTAGATTTCTTCGTCTGGAGATGACTCGAACGTGGCCAAGTAGAGGCACCTTACTCAAGGATAAATAACGCCACAACAGCTAAAGCCCTCAGATCTTGATCTTAAGGTGTACCAACACAAAAAGCTAGAAAGAGGAGTCTCAGCGAAAGCTACAAATAAACTCCAAATCAAGATGGGACATCCCATGGGATATTCTGTGGTTCTATGGGACAATTGACGGAGTTACTGGACAACATTCAAATGTATTAAAAAAATTTAAATGACTTCACAATTTCTTTCTCAGCTTTCTTTTACTCATTCAAGCAGTGCTGGGTTCAATTCCCGGTTAGCGACCAAATATTTTTAATTCTGTATTGTTTAAAAAAGCCTGTGAAAGAGAGAGAATACATCTAATGAGTAAATGTTGGAATTGCTGTAGCGCACCAGTGATATATATTTAAGCCAAGGAATCCAATATTAAAGTTTTTTTGTTTTTTTTAATCACAAGACAGTTTGAGAGTCTGAGATGAGCCAGCTGCGAGGTAATGCTATGATTAGAGTATTGCAAATATCCAGCCGGGTTTAATGCTACAAACACTGTTGTGACTTCTGATGTGAGATCAGCGCTGTGACCTCTGACAGATAAAACCGGACATTTGCTGTGGCTTCACCAGCAAAGATGTTTGTATTGTCATAGTTACACACACAGTTCTTTCACACCAACAAATTCAAGAATAATACCGAACTGTAATGGCCAAGAGAAAATTCCAAGCGTAAATTGTGAATTGCAGAACAAACTGGAATTAAAAGTTTGGCATACAGAAAAGTTGTCAAGTATAGGAATTTCAGTAGAACAATTTTCACCCATGAACAATTCTACTTCTCTGGAAAGAAATCCGAAATCCAAAAATAGCATGATAGGGATTCATACAGGACTTTTCACTAGGTGGCGGGGGAACATGTAATGTGCATAAAAAACTTAATGTCTATATATATATAATAGGGTTTGAGGAATTATTGCTGATAACTGTCCTGTTCTTGAGGGTAAATCCCGAGATGGTTATCTAGCATTTATTCTGAAAGTTGCTATGGTTTACCTATCTTATACCATAGTTACCAGAGTAAACAACAACAAAATATGCTTCGAGGGGGAAAAATGTGTCCAACATTTACAGCTATTGCAGTAAAGGTCACTCCCATATGCCGACTACAAACGTGTAGTTCGTCCAGTTTCCGCCATCTTCAAACGTGATAGAGTAACAGTATTCAGTGAGATTCACACGACAAGACATCTACTCCAGTGAACGATTCTCATTTCAGTCAACTTTAGGCAGGGATGGAGTGATCGCTCACAAAGTAAGCTTCGTACAATTTTTTTTGTAGTTGAAAGGACCACCACGCTTCACTTTATAACCATAATTATTTGAGCATCTCACTCTATCAAGTGGGTGTGGTCGAAAATGTCAGTCACGTGTAACCCATAAAGGGGTAAAGTAAGATTACCATCAGTCCTATGCAATTACACACTGGACAATCTCCTAGAAGCTAGTACACAACATGCTACCACAACTTCACCTCCTCCTTACCCAACTGCCTCTTCATTGCTAAGCAACAAACGAATGGAATAACTTGTGTGTGTGTGTGTGTGCGTGTGCGCACATGTTGCTTCTAACTTCCAAACATACCTCACAAGGCTTCAAGCCATCCTCTGATGCCTCAGAAAATGGCGCTGCACCTGCAAATGGAAAAAGAATGTGTCTGAGATCTCATCACAACCAAACGAACCAGATCATTGGATTACAAATGGCAATATTTGGGAATCGAGTGGAATGAGAATTCATCTATGGAACTGTGAGAACCATAGTAATGCAGTCACCTAATTAGGACCCACAAATCACTTACCAAACATTGCAACCAATACTGATATCGTCACCAAGACTTCCTGTCTGTGTTAATCATATTCATAGACAACACCAAAGCATTATGGGTCTTAGATGGCAACTGGAAAAAATGACCCTCAATTTGCTTGTAAACTTTATATAGACATAGTCTGTGACGGTTCACTTTAATAAGAGAGTCATTGCACAAATAAGCATTGAATGTTTGCTGTTATTGGTATTATAACAATGGACTTAAATTTATTGCTTGGAATGAATGAACAAAATGAATCAATGAAAAGTGCATTAAAATTATAGTTTGTAAATACCAAAATTACTAGCTTTGAATGTAATGGATCAATTATGCTGAGATTTTAAACATTCCCTCCTGAGAAAACAAACAAACAAACAAACAAAATAACTATCGTAAAAAGCAATAATTTATCTGATTTGACACTTCCAACCTTTTAGTTGATTAATGCACAGACAATGCTTGGAGATTAATAAGCAGAGGTAAATCAGAGAAGCCTACATACTGATAGATACCTGCTGTTCTGGGCAAGTGCAACAATGGCGCCAAGAGGAGGCTGTTCGAGGTGTCGGCTGTCCTTACTTCATATGTCATGTCCCTGGTACACAAAACTGCCTCATCACCTGGCCTTCCTCGAAATACAACTCTTAAAGAAGTCACAGACAGAACAAAGAAACATCATTGGGTATGGAGTCGTTTCGGTAAAGGGTCGTCGTTAATATGAATAACTAATTCTCTGACCTTCCTGCTGTGCATGGTGGTGTTATCCTTACTTTTCTCCGTCTTTCAGCGCAGAAAGAACTTTGGGGGGAAGCTCCAGCAATTTAATATCTTCAGAATGTAAATTGGGACTAAAATGTAAGACTTCAACCTCACCTACCGAGTCCTTAAGGCCAGCGGCTGTGGCGGCAGAAGTTACCTGCTGTACAGTTCTGGTCAGTTTGTATTCCACGTTCTCCTGCTGCATGCTCGCTTTACTCGCTGGAATTTCGCGGGTCGTGATGTTCCTTGTGTGTGCCGCTTGAGGAGGTGGAGCTGCGATAGCAAAGAAAAGCGCGTATGAGCCTGCGCGAATATTTCGGTTAAGACCTTTGGGGCGGAATTGTGGTATAATCTGAATAGCACATTGTGGAGTAAAGATCTAGTTCCACATTTAAACTGTGACTACGTTTATTTAATATTGTGATCGTTACTCCTTTTGCTAATTGAAGCAATACAGTATTAAGAAGTTGGTCGCCTTCCCAATATTTTCATTAATTTAATAATAAGTTGTCTGTGTAAACTTCCTGGTAGAGTCATTCCTCCATTTCACAGTGATTCACCACAGCAATGTAGGCTTCAATTCAATTAGACCATTTAAAGATAGCCATGTCGTTTAATGGAATTTAGGTAATGTCAAGTTCTGCTAGCTTAATTCATCTTTAAAGCATGTGCTCCTGTAATTGCCTCGTTCCTAAATTTAGATTGACCTTAAAATCTTGCTGGAGTCGGTTAGGTTATCAAATCTACACTAAACACTATACTTAACAGCTAAGATGAAAATACACTCCTTGCACTAACACATGCATGTGTAGTCCAGGGCTCAGGAAGGAAGGAAATAGATAAAGACATAACACTATCAAAAAGAGCACGACACTAGACAGTGTGAAGCTCCTATGCCATATAACTGCTGATACATTTCCCTTGATTTTAATGAAAAATAAGAGTTCATTTTGCTCAAATCAAGTGACAACTATTCCAACAATTCAATAATACCTTATAAATACATAGAAAATGGCATGTATTTAGAAATTTCATTCAATTCCATCCACTGGCATCCAGAAGCCAGATCAATGTCGCCCTTCTCAAACCTCTTACATCCAATATCCCAGTACTACGCAATTCAAGAGTTGGCTCCAAACACGCGTGGTTACCAACCGCACTTGACGGCGATGGTAGTCATGCGCTACAAATCAATTTCCTGCAATTGAACAACAATTTCGAGCATCCGACACTTACTCAGCAACCTCGCGGTGCAGTCGTGAAGTTAAAATTGGGCGTTGAGCTAAGTAGTTTGTGTTTATTCTGGAAGCTGAATAGTCCATTCTCCCCTGGCGGTATCTGCACCGGAGCAGGAGAGAACTGTCCCTCCAGCATTCTTCTTAAGTGAGTAAACGTTTATATATAATATGTTTAGTTAGAGTTTGTGCATGGTTATAAATCCACCACAACTGCGACTAGAGACTTAGCTTAATGGATGAGCTAAATACGAGTAGAAGTCAGTTAACTCTGTAGAGTATATAGCTGTAACAACTAGCAGGTCTGGGTGTACAATGATCCTGGTTACGTTCCTCTCCTTTGCCTCAGCTAGTAATGAGTATATTTACGATAATTGTAATTGTTTCACTAAAAAGTAAACTATAAATTATATAGAGTTGAGAAATGAGAAATTCCTTATTAAATCAAGTGGTACATGTAACTATTAATTATTATGCTGAATGTACATTACTATATTACTATAGATACTGTTGTGGTTGTTGTTATTATTCATTTAGTTCAATTGTTTCTATTGATTGGTATATGGCTAAATTAGTGTTGTTGTTTTTAATTCTAAAGTGTACACTCTAAGGGTTCATTATTAAAGAATCAAGAATTCTCAGGAACTGTATATTAACAGGAAACTCATGAATTATATTATATGAGTAAACAAACTAAATAACAACAACAATAAATAAGACAACCATCATTCATGAAACATACCCTAATTATGTGAATTGAAATTGTTCAACAGGATAAATCATCAGAAGGATAAGTGCCTTCCCATGAGTAATTAGGTGTCAGTTACCTGTCTTCAAGGGCTTCCATATTGTGGATATAGCTATGGGAGTTCCTGGACTGGATAGAAACAGCTAATTGTTTCATAGATACAGTACTCTACTCATACTTAACTTGATACACGCTTCTTTTTGTACACAAGCAGGAATATAAATCACCTCACATAAGTGTGAGGATAAACACAACCCTGGATACCTTTGAAGGCCATCTGAATCACTTGCTTTAACTTATCCTTTGTAGAGTCTTAAGCATATCAAAGCACCTTAAGTTACTTGTTATCTTGAACCCAGCTCACTGAAAGTCCCCATATGATTATGTCATTTTGAAGATTACTTTGGCAAATTCTAACATTTGGGAAACTAAACATAATGAGTATGATTCCAAGCAAGAGAATCCGTAAACAAATTTGACTTGAATATAGTAGCTAATGTAATAACAGTTGCAAAATGAAAATATGGTGACAAGCATTACAATCTATATACAGACTAAATCCAAGTGACTAATTTTGTCTAGAAATAGCAGCAGTGCTGTCCACTATTACTGTATTTAATCTAGAATTTAATGAAGCACAAGAAATAGTTCAGTCATGCTGGAATAACAAGTTCAACCATCAAACTCATATGAGAGAAATTGACGTATAATGATTTTGATTCAGTCATTCACGGCTGAAATAATAATAACTAGCAAGTACCCCGCCACACAGTGGCACTTGATGGACTATTAGGTTAGGGTTGTATCAGCTTCCCTCTCCCGGCTCTCTTTTCTGCTGAACTATCTCAGCTTTTCTTATTCCTCTTTTCTTTAACTCTTTCCTCTTGAGTCATGGTTCCTTTGCCGATCTCTCCTGCTTATGAGTCTCTCTGTCCTTCTATCATGGTAGTGGACTTATGCTTTGCGAAACTTTGCCTTCCCTTTCAATACTTTTGCCTTCCTTTTTTAAACTTCTCCAAATTTCTTTGCCGATTCCACCTGCTTTTTAGCTACAATTAATCACCTTCTAATGAATTTTACGAAACTATTTAAGCTCATGAATTATTCATGAATACACACACCATCGTCATTACGGACAGACAAGCATATTAAGATAGAAGTGAAGACTTCGGCAAGAAGTCGAAATGTCGGGTTAAGCTTGCATTAGACATAATTATAATTTGCTGTTAGAACTGAGAAAATGTGCTATTATTATAATGAATGACAAAGAAACTACTGTAACCCTCTCTCGCATGTGCGCTGAGGGGTTAGTAATGTTGCATCAATATGTGCTTGGAAATGTTAACTTACTTGCACATCTTCTTCATGCCAGATCAGCTATATATTACACACTCTAGACTGTTTGCTTTCTATATATGGAAGTGAATGATATCAAAAATAAACCTAGCGAGTCACAATAGGTCCGTTTGTACCAACTAGCAAATCCTGCAATTGAAGAGACTGAGTTTACTGGGGCTTCTGTTGGCCTTGACTACTACCACAGCATGACAGTTGGGAGAGGAGAGAAGCTTCTATTTTATTTCCTGTGTATGAATATGGAACCGCTTGTGTGCCGGTGGATATTGGCTGGTCATCTAGAACAGCTCCGACTGTGGGCTGTGCTTATCCAGTACATGCACGACATGTGTATGATAGATGACATGCACATGTATATATGACATGCACATGTATAGATGATATGCACATGTATATATAAGATGCACATATGATAGATGGCATGCACATGTATATATGACATGCACATATGACAGATGGCATGCACATATGATATATTGTAAGACACTTGCATTCAGCTTAATGACTGGCACCTGAGTAATACTCCACTATAAGACTAGGTTTTACCATGCTATTTGTTAGCACCTGAATTTAAGAGAATTTGAGCATAAACCGATAATTTAATTTTAAGAAATATAAGCCAATGAAGCATTAACAGTAAAACGTGATATAAAATATAGCTTGACCAAATCAGAGTAGATACCGCCTGTGTAATGAACATTAATATAAAAGTTAAATGTTGTGCAAGTTGTATGTCCAATGCAAATTGATGTTCACCTGTTATAGATGAAAAAAAATGTGTAGGAATTTCACTCACAGCTGGTAGGAGTGAGTAAAAGGAAAATTTGAAGTCTTACAAGATCACCATGACCATAAGTATCAGTAAATGTTGAAGGTTGAATACCACCCCCCCCCCTTCCCCTCCCCTTCCTCTTATCTAATTTATTATTTTTTTAACTGATCACTTTGAAGACTTAAAAAGCTAGAAGCCATTGTGTGGGTTACTACAGTGTGTTGATACAAATACCACTCTCCCAATGGGCCATATTTGAGAGTTTCTGATCAGTCGGTAGTAAAAAACACATGAGGTCACTAACCTTGTATCTTCTCTCTCCGTTAACACGATTGCCATGGCTAGCAATTACATAACAACTTTTATGTAGTTAATTTTTGTTTCCAAATGAAAAAAAAATACATAGTCTGGAAAGAATTTAATTGAAGCAATTTCGTTAGACGTAATGTTTTTATTAACTCATTAACTATCTTTATTACAGAATAATAATTTCTCTGTGCTGCACTAGACAGGAGGTCTGGTGTCTGCATATTCATTGAGTATTTATTTCAATGAATTAATTTTAATAAAGTTACTATTGTTATATTGCACATGATTTGAAAGAATTTAGTGAGTCAAGTGTCAGATAGGATATTTTGCTGCAGCATATCAATACTGTAATTATTGTGATATGGTAAAGGGTTTATGAGCACAATGTACCAAATTGATTATGTGAAAATGACGATCTCTTACCAATATTATAAAAAATTGTTATAGTTGCAATTAGGAGATATTTGTGCAGTGTCACTTCATTATTAGCTGTATACACTTCTTTATTTATTTGTGTGTCTTTGTAAGTTTGTAAATAGCTGGCACTATTTAATCACTCTTCAATCCAAACTAATATTTTTACAAACGAGTTTTATTAGTCTGCACCACCTCTCCACCTCTCCACCTCAGAGGCCATTCACACAAATAAACACACATCAAACACAAACTTAGGTATGCATACATTAATAACCTGGTCAGTACCAATAAACCCCCCAAAAATTAATGTCTTTTTTATAGATGCCACTTTTTTTTATAGATGCCACATTTAATGTAAAACGACAAACTAGGACAAACTAGACAAATGTTTTATAATTACTTTACAAAAACTACTCTTAATTTTGATTAAATATCCTGTATTTTTTTAATTATTCACCACCACAGAATTCTTGTGGAATTAACCGGAAGTAATGATGGCATACTACAGGAGAACGCCCTCTTCCGCCTCTCTGTCGGTCGGATATGAGGGTCCAAGTTCTCCAGCGGAAGGCATAAATCACCATCAGGGTGCAGGACCTAGAAGTTATTCTTACACCAGTTACAGAGAGTCTATTACTTCGCGCTCACCGAAGAAAATGACAAACACCGTTCGAGCGTCGAACAAGGCGGCCATTTTAGCGGTCGGCGAAGAGCTCCGACTTCTCTTGCACGAGGAAGAACCGCCGCTGATCAAGGACAGGCGCTACCACCTCAAGACTTACGAGAAGTGTTTCATAGGCGTTGAGATGGTGGACTGGCTGCTAATGAAGGGCGAAGTTGAATCGAGGTCGGAAGCGGTAGCCATGATGCAGAAGCTGTTGGACAATGGCGTCGTGCACCACGGTAAGTGAAAAATGCTGTGAAGAACGCTGGTAACAAACAAGTAAATAGTTGTGTATTACTTATCTGACTGTGTTTAAGACTTTCAAGCTTAGCGTTAATGTAACTTCAATGATAAGCTTTTCAGGTGTGTAGCTATGTAATGTGCCAATGGTAGCTACTTGGAAGAGCTCTTTCCTTTAGTGATAGCTAATTATTGGGCCAAGAGTGAATTGAAGAGTATCTGGAGTATAAAGTTAAAGTTAGGCTTCCAGTATCTTGTAGTGCAAATGAAAAGCTTACACATATCACGAGTGTTATTTGTTTTGTTTTGATGTGCTGCTACGAGATTGGAAGTGCAATTAGTGATTTGTGTGTGGGATGGAGAGGGGAAGACAGCATAGTATAGTGAGAATTGGCTTTGTCCTAATGGTTTCTTTGTGTGTAACCAGACAAATTATGCTTCATGAAACTGGTGTGGTAGAAATTCTTTGTGACAGGCGCGTAGAGTTGAACAGCTTCCATTCTCTCTGTGGGTGGTAGCCTTTCAGTCAAGCATAATAGCATTGTGTGATTTAGCACGAGACGTAAGAATAGATTACGGCAACCAAAATATTATAATAAAAATCGATAAACAAACTATCCGGGCTCTATTTAGCATATTTGATGTCGTTGCTATGACAATACTGAGTGGTGTCAATACAAAAAGTGTCAATATTTTCAGTAGGTGAGACTGTGTCATGTTCCTGTTGTCAGAGTATCTGATAGTGACCAACTATAGCTAGAGCAGAGTACAGGGACGAGGATGGAGTCACCTCAGATTTGGTAGTGTGTATTGTTAAGATGCTGTATTAGAAATTTTGTGCAGAAAGTTAAATAATTGGAATAGTGAGAAATAATTGGAATATCAAAGCAGTATTGGTTACATGAAACTGAACTTGCTTGTTTTTATAGTAACAGTTACTAAAAGAATCATTTAATTTTTTTATCTTTTTTTTTTTACTATACGTTAACTATGATTATTAAATTCCTGGAAGTTAGAATGTTTGGTGTGGGAACTTATCTAGTACAGCCTTTGATGAAAGATTGTTAGTAATGTTCAAATGGAAGTGACGCAGACGTTAGGCACTAGTATAATAAGTAATCTTGGAAAGATGGTACGTGTAAATTCAGGTGACGTGGGTGTAAGAGAAATTTCACTCCAAGATTAATTTATTTGTTAAAGTGTTTTTTCTTCTTCTTCCCTTCCTCGTATTGAGACTGCTTTGGTTGTGTGGGTGTATTGCTGGCATGGCCCGGGCAAGGGCCATGTGTCTGGCTACCACTGGAGTCCATGTGGGATCACTGGTCAGGGAGAAGCCAGTCAGGTGAAGGGTTCAATGATAGTTTGCTCCGTGTGTAGAAATATGTCAGACTAAACTGTTCATAAGTAACCACTTGAATGATTTATTATTATTATTATTATTATTATTTAATGTCTTGCCATTACACAGGAATGTAACCCTTTTCCTATCAGGCCATTGAAACTGTGTATTACGTAAATCCTGTATTAAGTATCGTGCTTGTCTTATAAGAATAATCATCCTCAGTGCCTTCTCGCAGTGGCTCTGTGCCTCATGGAGATCTCCTTAGTCCTTCGCTTGTGCTGAGTTTAGACGTGGTATGAGTTATGAATGCATAATCTGTGTGGGTGTATGCAAGGTGATCATTGCAATCTCAGTGTTTACATGGCAATGTTAGTTTTAATGTATCTCTACTCCTGTCCCATGATCTGGACATTTTCACACAGAAATCTCTCCCAAGAAAGTTTAAAAGTGTATATAAGTTAATTGTGTATTGGTTGAAGTGTTAATTCATATTAACTGTTGGTTCATTCGAGTGTTAATTCAAATTAATTTGAATGAAGTGGTGTAAACTAGCAGAGAGGACGTGATGAATGGTTGAGCTAGCATTGAGTAAGACTTGGTGTGTGTGCGTGTGTATTCAAAGTTGGCAGACCTTGAGATTACTAGTGTGCGCATGAGAGAAGACACTCGACCTTTCCATGGTCTACTGGCGACAGGTAGTGTCCTAAGGGAATGGTCGACATGCTTGGAATGTTTCTGCTGTGTGTGTGTGTGTGTGTGAGTGTATATATATGTGTGTGTGTGTGAGTGTATTTGTATTATTTCAGTGTGAATAGCAGTGACCCTGGGATTCTGTTAGGGTTGCTGTTACAATGGCTACTAAGACACAAAAGGTACTGGGTTTGTTTTTCAGAGAA
>WLWI01003222.1_pt1:2500-13992 | contig 13992 bp, 10 predicted proteins | sample 6701501 | NCBI WGS metagenome assembly WLWI01 (sample SAMN12718690, study PRJNA515312) | sponge metagenome | isolation source: marine sponge | host: Mycale hentscheli | place: New Zealand: South Island, Marlborough, Capsize Point | collected 2014-11-01
GCAAGAACACGCCCACAAGTATGCATATACTGCATGCACATACACATGCATACCTGATAAATCATATCCAGCAAAGTCACATCATTTAACTAAATTGAATCTCATTGTAATAATTATTAATAATTCAAATGTTTCGGCTCTGCACAGCTTCTTAGAGTTTTCTCACTTTCAAAGCTACTGAGGAAGGCTCTGCTGAGCCGAAATGCCTGTAATTACTAGTGCAATATTAAAATAATGTTACGTAGTAAAAAGAATGGATCTTCACTCACTGCTGAGGCTAGTACTGACCTTTGATACCAACCATAGTAGCAAAAAGAACAAAGTTGCCACTTTCATCAAATACTGCAAAAAAAAAAAAAAAAAAGATAAAAATTAATATATGACCATCCTCCTCCCCCTCCCCTCCCCCTTCACACTGAACTCACTTGCATTACAGTAGGAGTAAGATGAGGACTTTTCCATTTCTCTTTCCACTGCCAGCCTCCGGCCGAACTCCATGTTAGGCAACTGCTGGGATTTCTAAAACAAGCACAAGATAATAGATCATCGCACAAGTCACATGCAGTCAACAAGATTCCCTGATGTCCCTTTACCTGCTGCTTCTCAGTAAACAAGGTGAGGCCCTCGTCAAAAACTCTGTGCAGCTTTCCCGTTAGGAAATTGAAAACTCGAATTTTTCTGTCTTCTCCCATCACGACAAACATTTTTCCGTCTGGCGAGAAGGTCAAGTTAAGTGGGACCGTTTTCTCCTGAAGATAACAAACGCAACTGAGTTAGTCAGAATTACTTTCAATTAATTTGTATAAATGATTTAACCAAGCATTCAGTTTTAATTGATGGTTAGCTGACCGTAAAATAAACACCTCATGTAAAGTGTTGAGTGCAATTGTACATGAACCACATCAATACTTCTAAAAATCGCTGCTTAGAAGAAGGGGAAAAAAAAAAGAAAAAAAAAGAAAAAAAGAAAAAGAACATTTTTTGTCATTGTTTAATCTATTTATTCAAACTATATGAGACACTAATAGCGAATGCACAGTAGCTGTTTGTCATTAGTCCAGATAACACTCAAGTGTATCTCATAACTTAACACGTACCTTGGCAAACTCGTAAAGGTCCGTATCCGTCTTATATTCAAAGTGAACGCACTTGGGAGGAAACTTGTAGTCTTGGGAGGGACCAGACCAGTACTCCAACATCCCGGATTGATCACCTGACACCACCACATCATATACGCCATTGTACTGCGCGCACACACACAAGTGTAATTGGAGCCATATAGTTTACCTCAAGAAATTACGGTGTAAACATATAGGGATTTTTTTAAAGCTTTTTAGGGAAACATTTTGCCCTCCCTAAAAATGGCCATACTCCACTGAAATTTATTACAACCTTCATGATGACATTAGCCACAAAATTTTCATCGATTTCACAAGAACCCCCCTGAAATTTCAATTATATTGATCTAACCCCTTTCAAATTTGGCTTTAAAAATAGCCTGCCTATGAGTAGTTTAGATGGTCAAAATAGTCCAGGTGTTAGATGGTCAAAATGGTCCAGGTGTTAGATGGTCAAAATGGTTCAGGTGTTAGATGGTCAAAATGGTCCAGCCGTTAGATGGTCAAAATGGTCCAGGTGTTAGATGGTCAAAATGGTCCAGGTGTGGGTGTCCAATTCTATACTGAGCATTGGGTTGTATCTTAAAGTTCCTTGTTTCACTTAAGACGTGAGATTGTTCAAGGGTTGCTGAGTGCTAGTGCTGAGGAGGATACTGCTAAAAGCACCTAATTGTTGAACAGAGCAAAATGAGGCCTATCAAACTACTATTACGGTGGTATTACATATACTAACACTGCACATAATTGCTGAGTATTTCAACCCCTTGTTACATCTCCAGAGCTCTTGGGTGATATTTCTGGTAAAGTGCATCGATGGCTTGGCATAGCGACACTTTGAGGACATATCTGTAGCACTCTGTTCCGTTCGAAAGCATCAGGATAATCAAGTGATGGATGAATGAATTATTCAGAATTTTGGGTTTTTGTTCAGAGGTCTAAGCAGCAGATGCCAAATGACGTTTGCCTTGAACTACCTTGACGCAATATCGAAACCATGTTTTGAACTTGAATGTACTAGTATTTAATAAGAGACAGTTAAAAAGAAAATAAATTCACCTTCATGAGATTGTCAAGGCCCCACCCGGCCAAATGTATAACATATTTGAATTGAACTCAAGTGAAAATGACTTTACCTACAAAGAATTCCCATGCTCACCTGCTGTCTACGTATCTCTCGGTGACCACACCCACCTGCACTCTCTAGCCACACCCACATCAGCTGTTTGACCACACCCACCCGTATCTCACCTCCATCATTGTGATCTTGTGGGAGTGTATCTTGTCCAGTACGACCAGCTCTTTCTTGTCTCCTCTGCCGTCAAACACATGAATAACCGGTTTGTCAAGTTCACAGCTATGCACACACACACACAAACACTCCATGAATGCACCCATATTAATACTGCACAATTCAACGCCCACATCTACTAGTTAGAAAGGGAGTTTTTTCCTCTCTCTCTCTATTCTCTATAATAAACACAAGTTTAAGTTAAAAAAACAAAAAACAAAAACAAAAACAACAACAAAAAACACAAAAAACAACAACAACAAAAAACACAAAAAACAACAACAAAAAACACCCAACAACTAAGATGTAAGATACCCCCTACTCCTGTGGGCGTGTCTCTCACCAGGCTACAGCGGGCGTGGCAGCTCCACCGGGGAATAGCCATGAGCAGTATGAAGGAACAAACTGAAGTCTGAACATGTTGATCATGTCTACAAGGAGAAGATGAACATTTAACACATGACTACTGGCTAAATTGATTGATAAAGTACTCTACCAGACACACACACACACACACACACACACACACACACACACACACACACACTGCAGTATTCTGTAAAGTATTGTAATTGGGTGTACATGAATGTATCACACACTTATTACAAAAACCAGCTGCCAGTTGAGTACCATAATGTATAGTGAAGGCCATAATGTATAGTGAAGGCCATAATGTATAGTGAAGGCCATAATGTATAGTGAAAGGCCATAATGTATAGTGAAAGGTCATAATGTATAGTGAAGGCCATAATGTATAGTGAAGGCCATAATGTATAGTGAAGGCCATAATGTATAGTGAAGGCCATAATGTATAGTGAAGGCCAATGTATAGTGAAGGCCATAATGTATAGTGAAGGCCATAATGTATAGTAAAGGCCATAATGTATAGTGAAGGCCATAATGTATAGTGAAGGCCATAATGTATAGTGAAGGCCATAATGTATAGTGAAGGCCATAATGTATAGTGAAGGCCAATGTATAGTGAAGGCCATAATGTATAGTGAAGGCCATAATGTATAGTGAAGGCCATAATGTATAGTGAAGGCCATAATGTATAGTGAAGGTTGATTAAAAAGACTCATTGGACGTTTGCATGCATACAAATATAAATTACTTGAATAGCTATAGCTCAGATCAATTCATTCAAACAATTCAACCCCCCCCAACCCCAATCCCTATATGTTGGGGTAAAATAAAATAAGAACCACTCTCTCTTGCTTGCTGATCTGTATACAGCTGGCACTAGTTGCTATGGCAATGCCTAACCTATGCAATTAGTCCAATTATCAAATTCACTCATCAGTAGTACATACCAGTACATTATACAAGTCAGCAAGATTCCCTGGGTCTTCCCTAATGCAGCCATTAAAACATACAATACTGGGGAAGGTTAGCTATTAGCTGAGTGTACTACTATTGGCATTATTCCTAAAAGACCAAACATACACTGCAAACCTTGCGCATCTTCAAGCCAAATGGAGTCCATAAATAAAATTCAGACTCAACACATACTTGGTGTTTGCGTGTGCATATGCATGTTTATGTTTGTATGTGAGTGTGTGTTTGTGCATATCAAATACGTTCAATCAACATCAGCTACACAAACCACATGTCCAGTCTTGACTTGCTACAACTCAGCAAACTCTCATGAACAAACATGCATACATTCAATGGTCCTATACAAGCTACCACAATGATCAACATTTTAACATTTGGAAAACACATGAAGGTTGCAGTTGATGAATGATCTCCTGCAAAGACAAATAAACTCGGTTCAATTCAATCACAATGTATGACTCATCATACACACTACACACTTCCATCAAATGAAGTTATCTCACCAACCTACACACAATTAGGGTCCACACACCATTAGGGTCCACACACCAAATTCCAAATTCACATATGTACATGTACTTGGATAAACTGGTATAACCAGTTGCTGGTATGGTATCCCAGAGGGAATTCAAGATAACTTGTGTTACCAGCTCTGGGACCACTCAACAAATCACTCACCACTATAGCAGCCAACCACAGATATTATTGAAACATGAGAAAGAGACCAATGTTTAAGCTCAGAAAAGAGAGGTTACTGTAGTCACTTCACCCATTTGTCCATGAACAACACAATGGCAGCCATTCAAGCATTGACAGTGACATAAAACAGTAGTCCTGTCTTAACAACAGTGATAAAGAGAAGAGACTTACCAAAGTTTATGACATCAAATATTTTCAAAGCTTTATCATCAGATGAAGTACACAGCAGCAGTCCATCCGGACTCACACACATGTCCAAGATCTTGCCTGGAGGCAGAGAAGGAAATAGAATCATAAAAAGTGGAAAAAAAAAGAAAAAGAAAAAAAAAAATCAATTCAAACTCAGTTTTCCAATCACTTATAAATGCTTCAATGCTGGACTATACATCTAATTCAATTCTTGTTAAATTTAGCATAGCCTTTCCTGTAGCTTCATGTTAGTTGAATATAGCAAGCAGAAAAAACAACAACCCATAATGCTAAATGCTCTATGGCAACTATGAATTAAAATGGAATTTACATCTTTCTTCAGATCATTGAACTGAAGGCCACCATAAGTGAGTTTGTTGCACTCCTCTTTCTTTCTATCCTCTATCCTCATATTTGCCCCCACATTCTTGTGCAACCCCTTACCAAGATGGGCCCTGAAGTGCTTCACAAATTCCACGTCATTCTCAAGTTTCTTCCAGAACTTGACGTGGCCATCTTGACTAGCCGTCACAATAAAGTCCGTTCTAAACACAAAAACCAATTGCTTAAAGTCAGATGCACTACTTCAACATGTCTAACACTTGCTAATTCACTTTTATACATTAGTTGTTTTGAATGAACATTCCAAATCTACCCTTTACCAACTTCATTACTGGATAAAAAAAGAAAAGAAAAAAAAGCAAAAAAAAAGCGGTTGTCCTAAAAATGCAGAATCAACCAATCACTTGACATAATTAAGTGTCCAATTTTACATAATAAATTTCTGCTTACATATAGGTTCCTGAATCTTACTACCCAGAAACAGCTCATAGATTTAATGAGTAGGGGTTGCTTCATCAAGCTCAGCCGGTAAAGGTCTCCAAATAATGTTAATGTGATGATGATGATACATTTGTAATTTAAAATGGGACTACTGATCTTAGTAGCTAGAGCAGTGCTTTTTGTTATACTAGCTAGTGGTTTAGAGTCGTGAAATAGTAACCTTAATCACATTTAAGTCTAGTTGTTTTAAATTACAGCTACAGCTCGCCTGCCATTTGTGCATAAGTACACCACTAGCATATAATTATGTGTATATATTATTTATATTAGGCTTTCGGGGAAAGGATTGGCCAATTCTCTACGAGTATTATCACACTTTCAAATAATAATTTACCTCACTCTATCTAGGTACTTTGCAGCTGATGAAAACTGTGTTGTACCATGGGAAGTGTACAACTACTAGTGGTGAGCTTGAGTACAAATGGAAAGCGACCCTAAAAGTATACTATTGTTAAAAGATTGGTTTTAACTTCTAACACTCAAGCTACTACAAAAAAAGCAGAGTTTTTAAATTGCGTATATACAGTAAAGGCAGTCAATGCCATAGTAACCCCACAACTGTTTGAATAAAAAAAGCAACAAATAAACAAGTCACGTTTTTCTTTGTGAGTAATAGCTGTAACGCACAATACGTTCACACAACTAACATACCTACGCAAGACTTACCTTCATAGTCAGTCTAGTGGACAGTGAATTTTCAAGTAAATACTGTTGCGTAGGGCTTATAATTATGAAAAATAGCGTATTAACTTACCACTGCCACCAACTCGAATAGAAATGGAACTCCTGTACGTTTTTGAGTTTTAACTGCACCCGCAAAATAATTCAAAGCGGTAAACAATTCTAATTTGTAGGGTGATACAGGTAATGATAGGTCAACCAGAGGATTCTGTTTAGTGATGTTAGGGACAGGGTCAAACACTGAACTAATACGAAATACGCAAGAGTCAAAGTATTAAATGACATACGTACGTCCAAACATATAAACAAAACAAACACCCCCAATTTTCAATTGTGTTACCCCTGAGAGTGTCTCGCTCGCTTGCCAATAAAGTCAGCAGAAATTGTTAGGTAAAGGGTATCAAAGTTGTAAGTGAGTTAACCCCCCTACACATAGCTCTATCAACTGACTTAGTGCATATGACGTGGGTGACAACATCTCGGTGCATGTAGCTTCGCTCATACATCTCTGCAGATGGCAAGTTATCCAGAAATACTTTCTCAAAAGGCAGCACTACAAAGAGCAAACCAAGGATGCAATCATTACCTATCTATTAAAACTGAATAAAACAAAATACACCTTTTCTTTTCTTAGAAGCTGTAGGTCCTGCTGCGGCTGGCATTGGCCCGATAACTTCTTCCTCTCCGTTGTCATCTTTAGCAGAGAGATCTTCCGGCAACGTAGCGCTTATTCTTCTTTTCCGCTCTTCCATATCTACGACGACCCTTTCCTGCTTTCAATGATATGAAGTGGGCGGGGCTGATGACTTTGTTTAATGCGCACCCTCGCTGACAGAAAATAAAGCTAAAAGTTAAAAGTAAAACGGAAGGCTTTCTTTGTGGCTAACCTTATGGCCGAGTTAACGGCTGAGGAAAGTGCACCTCTGCAGCTATTACTAAATGTTAGTGTGGTACCTAGAAGGGTTGTTATGCCGTCTTGTAACTGAAATACCCGAATAGACGAGTAGTTGTGTATGTGCTGAATTTTTATCACTTGCTTTGTTGGTGTGCGCCTCAGGCTAAATCTAAAGCGGTGGTGGCGGACTTATGTAGAGAAAGCTTCAACAGCAGGAATGGGAAAGGTATTTAAGAAGTGACAATATTGGTAAAATGTCATATTTACTATAGGAGAATTTATTTTTGTTTGAGACTACTAGAATTTAGATGGAGGAGTGTTCTTGTCAACATCACATTATATTATTGAAGTTCTCATATTATTAGAATGAGGGGGTGTGTATGACTCAATGATAGTATCAAACTCGGGGTCATGTGACAATAATTGAGTCTATTGTTGCTTTGACTTTCAGCACGTGTTAGCATGTGTCATGTAATGTTGTCGACAATTATACTTTCCCAGCAATTGAATAACGTCAATGGCTATGTAGGCAGGCAATAGTTATTCTATGTATCAGTTTAGGTTACAACAGGCAAGGGTTAGTCTTCGTCTAGAAAGAAGCAATTATTTATCTGACAAAACTAGAGAAATGCCAACATGGGAAGGGTTGGGGAACATATAAATAATTAATGAGAATGAAGTATTTTATCACTATCATAATTTCAAGTAAGAATTGGCAGCTTTTGTTTGATGTGATGTATACAGGAACTCTTGTTGATGAATAGTTTGGGCAGGAGCTGGCTAGCCAGGCAGAGTAGCGTGCTCTTTGGACTTGTGAAGTATCTCTATAACTCACTTGATTTGTTGTGCCACGCCTTTTTGTAGTGCATTTGGGCAGGTTGATAGAAAGACCTATGACTAGTTTCTGGGTTTAGCTAGGGACTACTGGGGAGGTATCTAGGCCATTACACATCTACTGTACAAGTTTTATGGGCATAAATTATTATCAGATAATTTTGATGTTGTTATTCTTGGAGTTGAGGTTTGAAGTCCCTGTATCATAGGTACAAGCTAGAGCTGGGTTATGGTAGAAGTATTGATGTTAATAATACATCGACCCTTTACCGACTATACTTCGTTCGTAACTCTGTGAACCATAGCATTTGTGTCCAATACATTGTAGTCCATATCAAGGACTTGAGGAGTCGTTCTTTATAGCTCCTTAGTTTGGGGCAGGGAGCGTGTGAGTGTTAATTGCATTCACTTCTTAGTCTAGTGTAGTGTATAGCTTCATCTGTAAGCTGAAGGGTCTGGTTTTGTATGGTGCCTGTGGGAAGAGGTGATGTTCATCAGTAAATAGAGTGTGCCAATCAATACTTTCTCTCACTTTCTGATTGCTGTAATATTTTGTATTAAGGTGATTACTGAGTTGTTACGTGTGTTGATATATTTCTAGTTCCGGATATGGTGATGGCATCCACTGCCAAGACGTTGGGCATCCAGGCAGCAGAAGTAGCTCAGGTGAGCTGTCATGAGACTTCTATTTTGGAAAATTTGAAATAATTTTTCTAAATATCCATTTTGTATTAAAGACAGCAAAGTAGAACGTATCCAATACTCATTCATACCTTAGAAGTGTTCGTACATAAAAAATACTTATTGTATCGGTATTTAGCTCAAACTATTTGATACAATAAATCTAGTGCCAGTTGATGGTGTAAATATGTTATATATTTTGCATAAATTTCATTTGAAACTGAATGTTTTTAGATGTATTTTCTCTCTTTCACAGGCTTTAAAAAAAATTTTTTTTTAACAATACGGAATTAAAATTGGTCGCCACTGGGAATCGAACCCAGGACCGCTTGCTTAATGCACAAGCGCTCTGCCACTGAGCTACGATAGCTAGCCGGCGAACAAGCACTCCAATTCTGTATTTATATGTTAAGGGGTACTGATGTACTACAGTCTTGCTCTCAACAGACCAACACAAATTTTCTTTTTTCTAAGACACTTTTTATTCGTGAAATTTTTTAAGTTTTTCCCCCATAAATTTCCAAAGATGATGAACTACATCATTTCTATGAACCTTCAAGATACAGAGAGTCTAGCAGAACTCTGAACTGTCCAGGAACTCTGAACTGTTTTGGTGGTGTCGGTATTGGAGGTATAAGTGACTGAGGAACAAGTTCAGGTGTGTCTAACACAAGACTAGTAGAAGATGGCGTGAAGGTCCAACCCAATAGTCTATCATTGGTCTATCTCATGCCATAATATTCAAATAGTTGCACCAGTTGTTCATTATAATGGTCTGTTTTATAATTGGTTTATTATTTGGGTTCCAGTTTATTTATTTTTTATAGAGCTTTTCCGTGTAGTTTCATTAAATTTTTATGGCGATAAGGATTTGTGTAAATATATTCCAGTTTTCTCTATTTATACAGCCTACTATTATTATTATTTTTCAGTATAAGCTGAGAAAACAATTTATTAAACTGAAGACGGAATAATTAGGTGTAGCCTGTACTTTACCCCATCTCTGTGTCCACTTCCCTCTTTCTTGCCACATTTCTCGTCTTTACCCACTACAGTTGTATCGGTCCATGTGTTCCCTGATCAAGCTGGTGCTCATGGAGGGCCTGTCAGATGCTCAAAGCATTGCCGCCGTATTCCCAGGTAAAAAGATACCAAATGTGTGTTTTGTTAATGTAGAAAATCAATTTCAAGTTTCATATCAAGTAATTAGTGGCCGTATATCACTGTGTGAAATTTTAGGTGACTTTCACAAGAATCTCAGAGGTCTTCTGTCAGAAACGATAGCAAGCAACTTGTAAGTTGAAGTCACAAAAAGTAGTGAAGAAGAAGCAGAGTACGTGCGCACATGTGGCAAGGGTGGAGATTTAAAAAATTATTTTTTGGAAGATTTGAAGGGCATACATAATGTATTTGCTATCATTTTATAGTATAGTACTAGAATAAATATCTTGATTGATGTGCCGGTTATTTATAGGAGCCAGTGGAAAGAAAAAGTTCTTAGAGATCAAGGTGGGTTTATGACAGCATGAGTAGTTAGATCAATTGTAGTTTGTAGAGTGGTTTGAGGAGAATCTGAAAAGTCATTAGCACTCCCCTCTCATATTATTAGCATTCACACCCTATATGATTGGCTTAATTTATTATTTTATTGTATGTTGTTGTTGTTTATTTATTTATTATTTTTTTGTTAAGTATCCTTGCCTCATCTGGTGGATTTTGATTGGCGGGTAGACATCAAGACCTCATCAGATAATGCTGCTAGAATGGCCCAGCCTACCTGTATAGTCCAGATGAAAGTAAGTAGAGGATTGGGCTAGTTGCCAAGGAAACGGTGAGGTTTGTGTGAGCTCACTCGAACTCAAGTTTTGCTTCCTGGCTAGTATTAGTGAAGTCAAAAAGCAAGTTGTGATGAGAAGCTCTAGCTCTAAACTCTAGCTCTAAATCTTAATGTGTCTACAGGCACAGTCTTTTTCTACAACTTGTGTGTCTTACTCTCCAATCTTAGGTCCAAGATACACCAGAGCACACAGACAAGATGGCGGGTCTGAGGAGCATCAATGTGGAGTTCTCCAGAGAAACCTTGGACACCATGTTGGATGGACTGGGCAAGATCAGAGATCAACTCGCATCCGTTGCTAGGCATTAGATCTTAACTTTTCCTTTTTATTGTTGCACTTAATTAACTCTTCCATTTGTTCACTCGAGTGTCATTTTTACAAGAATTGTTACTCACTTGTCATCCATAAGTTACTTTATTTGTTAATGGGATTATGTGCTGAGGTCGTATTGACACAAAAGGAGATTGTGAAGGATTGGATGAACACAGTCTTCTCACAAAAAGTGTGTTGGGAGACTGCCTAACAACTGTATTAATAGCACACACACACACACACACATTCCTAAACTTGATCTCCTGCTTTCCACATACATGCTAGTACTTTTTCTTCATTGTGTTTCTTAGTTATTGGTCAGTTTTATTCTCATGTGTTTATATAGTCTCGCATAGCTATACCTACTTCTACCAGCATAGCAGTAGGTAAAGGGTCTGGCTACACAGACTTGTGTGTTCCTCTGGTGATCTCAGAGGCCTGGCCTACCTAAGGCGGGTCCTCTGTGTCTTTTCTTCCTCTTATGTACTTTCTCCTGTTGCCATCACAAGTATCCAAAATATGCAACTTGCACAATATTTCACCATATCTCACTGACTCATGTAATAAGTATTTTATAATATATAATATAATATATCTATGCGCTTGTGGCTTGTGTGTCAGTAACGACAACAACCAACGTGCGTGTTCCTGAATAATTCATTAGCACAAAAGGCAAAAGTACAAAAAGGAAGGCAAAAGGCGATTAAATGTAAAAAACAGTTGGAATCAGCCGAGGTAAGGCAGCGTAGGTTTAAAAGAGAACGGAAGAGAAGGGG
>WLWI01003224.1_pt1 | contig 13987 bp, 11 predicted proteins | sample 6701501 | NCBI WGS metagenome assembly WLWI01 (sample SAMN12718690, study PRJNA515312) | sponge metagenome | isolation source: marine sponge | host: Mycale hentscheli | place: New Zealand: South Island, Marlborough, Capsize Point | collected 2014-11-01
AGTTTTAGCTTTTGTATGAGAAGGTAGAAGGGTCATATCTCTTGAAGCGGCCACTTGTTACTTCTGAATTCAGGTATGTAGACTTCTACGGTAGTAGTAAATAAGGTCCACCTGCAGAAAACGGTCTGAATACAACAGAAAAATAAAAATTCCCTAGCAACCAGACTCAATTAACCGCGTGGGAGGTGCGTGGGAAGTGTGCGAGGGACGATTTTCTGTGAAGAGAGCATACCAGACAGTGAAGAAGTCTTCATGTCTACTAATTACTTGACACTTCCTCTTGAAATTCCAATGGAAGTTCCGACTTGTGATAATAAAGTGGTGTATAGCACCAATACTAACCACTGTGCAGTGGCCACTCTGTCAACTCTATCAGATGGAATGCCACGCCAGTCTGAACGTCTTCTTTATTCCAAGAAGTACGCCCTTTATTCCAAGAAGTACGAACAACCTATCTCTTCACAACCTATCTCTTCACGTGATAGGTATTTATCTACCAATTCAAAGAATGCTTTCCAATCGAGAGTTAACCGTTTCAATCACTCAGTTACTGCTGATGAAAAACACCTTCAAAAACCTTTCCAAGACTCTAAAGTCAAAGAGAAAGATTTCAATTTTTCCCACTCATTATTTCACCTCAACGAAAGTGGTTACTTTTTAAAGCTGCAGCAAGGAGGGTCAGAACTTGATAATTGTAAAATATATATTACGTGCATTACAGACATACTAGTTTAACTAACTAAGTCACCCGTTTATAATCTAGGAGAAGTACATGTATGCTTAAAAATTGTAGTAATCATCGCTTTTAGTCAAGCTTCTGTGGCTCAATTGATCGTGCGGACTGTCTTCATTAAGAGTTTTGTAAACAATGAGCGACTTCTTGTCAGATTGCTGCGTTTCTAGCTTTGTACCGCGATTATTAGGTTGCAGTGTGGAAACAAGATAGACGGAGTGTCCTGCTGTCACAGAGGGTTCAGGACCACTTGATAGGATGTTGGCTACATTTTGTCTACCTGTTCAATAACAAATGCCATATAGCCAATATATTTCAGAGTGATATAGCCACACTTAAGCTTTTTGCCATTAAATTTAACTGTGCTTGTCAAAGCTGTGTTTATTCCAATTTCTTTTTCTTCACTACTAGATGCCTTTTATTAGGACCAACTCATCTGCAGTCCACCTTCAACTCGGATTACAAATATATTCTGTATATGTCATTATTGTAGTTTTATGTGACTTAACAAGGCAGACACGCTCAATATTTGTGCTCAAGTATTAGTCTTATGTAGGATGATAATCTGGCTAGTCATACTAGAATGAATGGGAGTATGCCCCTTAAATGCACGTGTGAACTCCTTTTTCTCTTAACCAGCTGCAGTAAGTTTTACTTTTAGACTTAAAACTGTACATTTATTTCTCAGAAATGCTTGTTGTTTCAAGCTAACATACAAAAACCTGGGGGGAGTGGTTGCTATGGCATTGAAACCCTTTACCAGACGTATCGTCTGAGTGGTAGTTGTCAAGAGCCACTGGTAATTCAATAACGTAACACTAAATGCTACAGCCAAAAACCTTATTACAAGTCAGACAAAACTGGCAAAATTATAATAAAACAACAACAACAAACTATGTCCTAGCTATGTACATGTACACATGAACTTTATTGGTTGCTAAAAAGCCACATTAGCTTGTTGGGATAAATTTCTTTGCACTGTAAGACTAAAATTGTCCACACTATGCCATAGCTAACATAATTATATAGTTAGCTAAATATGTTAAAAATCATAGTAGTGACTTTGTTTGCAAACTATTGCATTTTTTAAACATACTAAATAATGGTGAGGGTTTGCATTCTTAGTGCTCTAGTTCTGTAGCTTTTTGCCAGACTGCTGGGGCTATGACAAGTTGCTGGTGGTCAGCCATTTTGTAGCAGGTAGAGACATATTTGAAAATTTTCCAATAGGATCATATGGCAAAAACTGTTGCTTTGCTTGTCTCTTTTTCCTGGTTGAGAGGGAGAGAGGGATCATCCCACAGACACTATGCAGTAGATAGATATCAAACTAGCCATGCTTGCTAATAATAAGATGGATATGATGTAAGTTTGTGTGTATGTGGTAAGTTCACTACCCAGACTATAAAAACAAAAAAAAATTATTCCCAAGAACTATGAGAAATTTTAGGACAATTGTATATATTTTTACCTGAACTGCTGGAGATGGTGGATTTTAGAGCTAAGGGTTTAGTACAGTGTGACTTCTACTGAATCATAAGAACATGCTTCAGTTTTTTTTATATAGTCTACTATAGTTGACAGGGAGTGTTTTAACCGTGTGGGTTTTCTATTTTACTATCAGGTGAGTCTTCTGGCCAGAGAATATTATAAATACAACTAATGGCTATAGTACTCAGTATAATTATTCTCTCACTGCAAGCCAAGCCGTTTGCAACCCACCTGCAAGTAACTAGAGTTTGCTACTTCTGGAGAGATGCTCTCCTGTCGTATAGCCTGGCTAAGTTTGATGCTGTTATTGAGGAAATGAGTGACTGTAGCATTAGAGAATTAGAAGTATTGGCACGTTTCACCCTATTGCTTTGAAGAATTCTAATTTACTCGCTGTTACCTGTTATACAAGATTTTATAAAATGGATCCCCCAAGATAAAAAATAACAGCTTCAGATACTGTATTGGAAAGGAATTACAACTGGTACAGACAAAAAATGTTTGCATTGTTTAAGAATAGGAGTTGTTGTTGTGGTTATAAAGGATGTGGTTCAACCTGGTTAAAGAGTGAAGTTCTTTCTGGCAGTAGTTGAATTATCAAGTATCTATTTTAGTTAGTAAATTAGTTCAACATTTGGTAACTTTCATTCTTTCACAAACTTTCTCATAAAAAAAACACCAGTTTCATTATGCATGATTTACTGACCCATTAACTCATTTCATTTAAAATAATTGTTATTTGTAAATTAACTTTTATTTTCCTGGGTTGACAATGTAAGAAAAAGGGGATAATGGATGGAAATACTGTTTAATCAAACTCTGTTTTATTGGACACAGTTCAGTACAATTACCACATATTATGTTGTCTTAAGTTGTAGGCTGTGACATAGAGTAAGAACATCAACAACCATTTGATAGTAGTTTAGTGTCATGCTAAAGCAGGCTGGCTAAACCATAAGGAACACAATAAAACATAACTTTTGTCTACTTGCCCACATAATACATTTCACATGTGCCATGATAGTGCTGTTATCAGGCACTTTAATTAAGCATTAGTTATGGATTAGTTGTACTTTGAATCGTGTCGTTATGCCTCTAAAAAAAACATGTAATAAAACTATATATTATTATGGACAGAATATTAATTACTAAACTCCAAAAGTACCAATAATGGAATCTAGTTTGGCTGGTGCTATAAATCATCTTACTTTTTCTCATTAAATATTCACTGGTTATCGACTCTTTTAGCCATCCACTTATCTTCGTGCTATTTCTGTACCAGAGGAAGACCAGCAAACTTGGTCGAAATATTGTACAAAAATTATAGTTTCAATTGATGTATGTATAGTCCAACAAGAACCAACTACTATGGATACCTGCACCAAGATATCTAGTAGACTTGCTCTACTCTTCATGTACACTAATTCCATGACACCATTAAAATAAATATTATTCTCATCACGTGTTTCATAAGTGAGGTTACAGAAGACATGTATTTGGTGGGATAAAAAATAATGCTGAAAATGGCTACTCTATAAATCTAATGGAGTTTAAGGAAAGTGCAGATAAATGGAGTCAGTGATAGTACCAGTACAGATGATGAAACTGCAGACACACAAACACACACGGTCATACAATGATATGTTTCAACACACACAATGATGAGTGAGGCTAGCTTTATAATCAGCAATATTATTAGCTTCTACTTAAACATTCAAATTTTTTTCTTACTATGATCAACAACTACAACTAATTATGGAGGTCATCTCACTTCTCTTTGAACTTTACAAACTTCTCAGCAAAGTCTGCCTACTACACTCAAAAAAGTCTTTATACTATTCGCAGTTGCCAAACTCGACCAGCCCTAAGCTGATCAGACCTTCCACACATGTCAAGAACTAATATTCGTGTATTTTCACTAGTCATAAAATATTAACAAAATGCACAAACGTTTCAACCATTTTACAATGGTCATCATCAGTGAGTGGATGATAACTAGTGATGTGCCTGAGCAAAAATGGCGAGCGAGCCTAAAACTACACAATTGTTATAATATGATTGATTCTAACTTCTAACAATCAAAGCTACTAAAAATTAGGTCGAGTTTTAAGTTTATATGGTAAAGGGATTTAAATGCCATAGTAACCACTCGCCACAACTGTTTGAATTGAAAAAAAAAAAAAAAAAAACAGCAACAAAACAATACACGTTATTTAAACATTTTCTTCATGATATTCTTTAGCTACATAAGTAGCGAAGCTGTAACATACAATACTTTCACACAACTGGACATACCTACACAAGACTTACCTACGTGGTTAGTCGTGAATAAAAATTTTTCAAGTAAATACTGTTGCGTACGGCTTGTAGCTATGACAAAGAGCGCATTGCATTACCACCGCCACAAACACGACTAGAAATGGAACTCCAGTAAGTTTTAACTGCACTCGCAAAAGAATTCAAAATGATAAACAATTCAATTTCTAGGGTGATACAGGTAATGATCGATAAACCAGAGGATTCCGTTTAGTGAAGTTTGGGACGGGTCGAATACCTAACTAACACAAAAATGCCAGGGTCAAAGTACAAAAATGACATACGTACGTCCAAACATATATATAAACAAATATCCCTTGAGTTACCCCTAATAGTGTCTCGCTCGCTTCGCTCGTTCGCCAATAATAATAATCAAAACTAATGTCTATACCTAGTCACAGAAGAATTTTCAAATTAACTAATATTCTATTAATGCAGCCAAGGAAGAACTGGTCCTTTGAGTTTTATTACCATTGTTCCTCAGTGAGGATGCACAAATCAGCTAGGATCAACTTCATATATTTTCACAACTAACTGGTGCCTATAGTTAACTTGACTTTTATTATTAAATGATCATTACTTCATTTTCGTTTCCTGTACATCACTCAATGTCAGTCATGAAGAGACAGATTGACTGCAGCTACTAATAATCTTGTCTATTGTGTGTGATTATCAAGGAAGACAATATTCCAACTTACCAGACTGTAGTGACCCACTTCTTGTCGTTGATGTCGGTGTGGGTGTGGCTATTTCAATCACTTCATTGAGAACACATTTACCAGTGGTGAGCTCACATTCTAAACAACAACTTGCGTAACTTACCAAAAGTAGCATCCCGTCCTGTCCCTTGTCCCAGCACATTCACAGGGTTGACGGAAGCTACAAAACTTCCTGTCATTGGTAACTCAGACCTAAGGACTGTCAACATTCGGGACTCTGCAGGGACCGTTTCAGAATACAGTGTTGTATTTTCATTAACAGCTTTGATAACAATGCTGAAGTTGGAGAGTGGTAGAGCATTGCCAGTTCTGCTATACTGCCATGTTATGCGGATATTATCTTCATCTGGATCAGCACGGACATCGGTCACTTCTGAGGGAGTGGCTGTAATAATTATGATAAATACATGAAGTAAACGAGGAGATGTAGTATGAGTAAGATTCTTTGCATGACTATGTTTCATAACAAGTCACATGATTTTAGAAAAGTATATACACATATGAAAATCCAAAGTGAAGTTTAATCATGGATACGAAAATGAAGTTTTAATTTACTCAAAGACTTGGAGTTTATGAGCACAGTTTTACAATAAATTGTTGAAGACATTTCTAAAATTGGTCATTTCTTTTCTTTGTTTTAAAATTTGAAAGTGGGCAAAAGGAAGCACGATATACTACAGGGGCTGATTCAGGAGGTGAATAAGATTTACTTGTAACCCTCCTCCCCCATTTCTATTTATCAATTTCAATGGCTGCAAATTGTTAGTTCTTGTAAATTTGCATGATGTTCATAAATGTTACAAAAAGTTATGTAAAAACGATAGAATTAGATATCAGAATCAGTAATAACAGATATCAGAATCAGTAATAACAGAGCTGTTCCGCTATTGTTAGTGAAGGGCATGCCAAAAGTGGTTGCAATAATCCGCAAATTTTGTGCTGGAAAAATTAAAGATAACCCCCTAGATCAACCACTGTACTGTACTGTCAGAGGTGTGAGGCCAAGCCCTGCTTCATCCTGCATGACGTGCCCACCCTGAACACTTGAACTTGTGTGTGCAGTTGTTTACAGACTTTAGAGAGTGTATGTATGTGTGTGTGAGATGCGTGCACACAGTATAGCTAGCATGAGAACTGTTGGTTACAGTCATTTTAGTGTGCGTGTGTTAGAGTTCTGAGTTTTGTGGGTGTGTCCCGGCCCTTCCTATAAAAGGCCGGAACACGCACGAGTCAGTCGTTCATTATTTCATTTCTGTCATCCTGTGCGTCTGCTAGTTTTACAAGATAATAGTTATAAAACCCTATTTCTGTGAAGTCTGGGGACTACGGAACATAAGGGGTAGCTATGGAGACTGCTACTGATAGATTGATAGTGAAACTGGTGACAGAATACCCGGCTGCCAGGTACAGACGTATGACTCTTCCATCTGACGGCCAGTTATTGTTGACCATTCAATGAATTAGACCTAGGGGCCAGCAAACTCTTCTTAGGAAAACAAACAAACAAATAAACTAACAACAACTTCCGCTAGCTAAGATAAAATAGATAAATTCCAAGTCCTGTTAAATACATGTACATGAAGTTTTGAAGGCCTTTTTAGGGGAGGCATTTAGCCCCATGCCCTAAAACTTATTATTACTTTTGTCACGCCCAATGAACTTCCTTCACATTACTAGACAGAGTTGCATGCTTTGTAGTGTGTGCTCTTAGCAACTTGTGTCTGTGGTGTGTTGACTTGTGTTGTGTATTAGTTACGTTTTATGTCACTTTATCTATGGGCTGAGCCGTGGATATATTTGCCCTCGTGCCTAGCTTCAGTCACTCAGTAGTATTTTTGTTTATGAACCATTGCTTACTTGGATAAGGCAAAAACTTAAATTTCTCAGGTTATTAGTCAGGTCGGGAAAACTGGTACAGAATATTCTCCTAGTGTGGTTTTCTCAGCACTTGTGAGTACCTGAGCAGCAGAGGAGGCACACAACATTAATGGAGACATTTACCCAAAATTATCATCAATTTCATGGAAATGACAAAACTTTCTGAAATTAAAAAAAAATTTTTTTGACTTCTCTGAAATTTAGTTCTGAAAAATACCCTTCACATGCTCAGCTAGTGTTAATCATGCATGTGGAATGTTTACACCAACATGGCATGTGTTGTGTCATCACATGCACACACACACAAACATCACATGATGACCTGTGGTATGTTTTCCTCTTTTGTACAGCAACTCTCCGTACATTGTCTGAGCTCACGCGGCAAGGTGCACCAGGCTGCCTCTCCTCCTGTGTTCTCCGGGATCTGCGCACCTGAACTCAAGCGGATGGATCCACCAGGCTTGATTTCTGCGGAGCGAAGACTTCCCAAGTTGCGCAGACCTAATACCTTCACCTCTGGCTATCTCCAAGAAACTGCTCTCTCTTCTGACTCTCTTGTTATTGTTGTATTGATGTTTGTTTACTCTTGAGATAGGCGGGCTCTTTTTAGAACCAATACAAACTAATTGAGAAAAAATATTGCTCGCGTACTCGTAGTACGAGACACGGGGGTGGGGCCATTTCTTAAGAATTGCGAGTGGAATTAAAGTTCCAAATTTTGTATAAGTTTTTCTTGGTCTAACGACAAAAAATTTTACACACGGGTAAACCTAAAAATCAACTGCACCACAACGAGAATTTTTCAATATCTCATAAATAGAAAAAAAATTGTGAATAAATCATAAAGTAATATTGAAATGGAGAAGAACTCGTTGTCTTGCAACAGGGTATCGGCTTGGCTAGTAGTGCACCAAATTGCGGAGCTCCAACTTACCACACCACTCCAAAAAAGTGCTACAAAGTTTTATAACTAGCCCCCGATATTTCCTCCAGATTCGCTCTAAAATTAGTGAGCGGCTCCTTCGGCAGGTACTGTGTCCTTGTGTTATAGTAGTATACAATAGTAGTAATCGTGCATAGCAACCATCAACAAAAAATTGCGTAGGCGGTGTGCGGCCACCCTTAACACAACAATTATACTTGAAAGACTTACAGGCTATTAGCTTTACAAACATGAATTCTGTCAAGTTAAAAACACACGCGCACACACACAATAGTTACTTCCATGAAGGAACATTCACAGGATGCATGTTTCACAATTTCTTTCACAGGCTTTGTTTTTTAAACAATACAGAATTCAAGTGTTTGGTTGACCCAGAGTGCTTATGCATTATGTAAGTGGTCCTAGGTTCGATCCCTGGTGACAGCCAAACTTTTTAAAATTCAGTTTTGTTTAAAAAGAAGCCTGTGAAAGAAGAGAGAGAGAATACATGAAGCACGTATAAATGACTTGTATCAACCTGTGCCCACATGAGCGTGTGCATGTATTAGTGCATGCATGTGTGTGTATAATGTGTGTGTACATGTGTGTAATGCATTAACTACAGAAAAAGCAATAAACCAATTTTAAAAAAGCAACAAAAATCCAGCCAAAACTAAGCCAGTGTGTTGTAAGCTATGAGCCAGCATTTGAACACAGCAGTGGCAAGGGAGTGAGTCAAGCAGACATACATGTACAATTCTTCCTCCTACCCCACTTGAGTCCAGTCCACAGGTCATTAATTCTCTCAATAAAAACTTTCGTGACCCATTAATCATGGAATTATCAGATCTATGAACCAGTGCCAGAGAAATGCAGTACAGTTGCTACGTCTGTGACTAACATGAAGCCACTCCAACACATCACACCCAAATATTGGTTATGGTAGACAAAACCTCTATGTGTGTGTGTGTGTGTGTGTGTGTGTGTGTGTGTGTGTGTGTGTGTGTGTGTGTGTGTGTGTGCGTGCGTGCGTGCGTGTGTGTGTGTGTGTGTGTGTGTGTGTGTGTGAAGCTTATGGTGGCTGGTCACTCCTTCATGCAGCATGTGTTGAAGATGTAACAATTGACTTCATGATTTGGTGTACCTTCCTGTGTTGGGATATTTGGATTTAGTATATGCTGATGAAGAAACAAAACAAAAAAAGAAAAAAAAAGAAGAAAAAAAGTTAAGCAGAGGAGTAGGAAGCTAATCGAATTGGTGCAGCCATTATAACCACACCCACTCATTCATTAAATTAATGAATTTGAAAAGACAATTTTTTTAATCAAGTGAACTAAATATTTTCAGTCTATGCTCTGAGTATCCAATACATTCAAACAGCCCCTGTAATCACATGCACCAAACAATTCAGTACAAACCATTTTTTACTAAATTACAAATCAGATGATTTTCATAAAAAATCAGGAGGTTCATGTCAAATAAATAATCCGTTAAATTATAGTTATATATGTAGAGTGTATATATTATATAACTAACAGCTAATTGGACATATAAAGCAAAAAAAAAACACAATGACAAAAAAAACAACTTAAAAACACTGAATCCACTCTAATTAGAACCTATAAATGTCTGCCTTAGTGGCAGTCTTAGCTTTATTTTCTTCAAACATTTTCAAGTATGTAAGAATGATAAGTAACTAAATCAGCAGACTCCTAGCAGTGCAGAAATGGCCACTTAGCAAACCAACTACAGAGTGTGATATTACAAAGGACCAGGCTAGTGTAGAGTTTCTGGATATCTTCCAAAATGTTTGATATTAGCTAATAACTCCCCGCGGAAGGCATCCGACCGCTCCATTTGACTGCTCGATTTTGACAACTACCACGAGATCCAGTAAGGAGAAGGAAATTAATAGACACGCCCCTTTCATAATATTGCAAAGTTGTTTAAATAGCTACTAGGAAAATACCATTGCTTCCTTGAGCTTATGGAGAAGTGGAAATAAGAAAGGCTTGTTAATACAAATTAATCTCACAAAGTTTCTACATTAGTAAGAAAACATGCAGTAATGTGAGGATTGACTCATCAGCAACACCTGATGCTATCTGTTGCTATGACGCAGTTAGCTAATCGAGTTTATAGACATAACTTGCAAACGTCATGGTATAATTCAGCGAAGCGAGCGAAGCGAGCGGAGCTGACTCTCTAATGAGTTCGCGATATATATATATATTTAGGTCTAGAAATTGTTTTTGTTCTTGCGTGGGCGTACGTGTGTACCCTTTCTCCTACGCGCTTGCGCGGGCCGGGTAACCTTCTTAGCAACATTTTGTTTTGTTTACCCGCCGTACGAAGTAGCGATGCCCAGTAGACAAAACATTAGAAACGCTCGGTCAAGAGCTTTGAGGGCGTTAGAAACTCCTGAAGAAAAATTAGTAAGGAGAGCGATAAGAAATGAAAAAGACAGGGCAAGGAGGAGGAGAGCTAAAATGAAACAGAAACAGGTAGCAAAGTAAAGAATCTGACAGTATTTTGTAGCCACATCAAGCATGCATGGAATAGCTGCAATTACAGGGAACATGCATCGCTCGCTTCGCTATTTTGTGCGAGCACATCACTAGTTAACTTAAAACTCACTTCCCACTTCCAGGTTGATAGACCTCGTGCTGGTGCTCACTGAGTTCATAGCTCTGCAGGTGTATGTTCCGCCATCTTCAACCCTGGCTCCCGATATGGTAATGGTGGCTGCCTGCATGTCCGGCACAGCCTGACTCCCTGCAGGTCTTTGGATCGAGAGTGTAGCTGCCGGGAATGCATCAAAGTCACATCTCAATGTGCCGCCAGAGCCTAGCTGTGCCGAGCACATCACAGGGGAGGAGGATGCATTACAGATGAAGTCATCACTGATGGGATCGCTAAATGTGGGTGGGTCTGGGAGCACATACAACGCCACAAAATAGTTTAATTAGAATATATATTAACTAATTAAGATAAAAGATAAAAGGTACATACATACATACATACATACATACATACATACGTTATACAAATGCACACACTATTCATTCAATGGGAGATACTCATCTATATTACGATTACCAACTTCGAGAAAATTGTAGCCTCTTACTTGTAACTACTAAAATAACTGTTAGTGTTTTTTGTTTCGTTTTTAAATGTCCAAAACGGTCATGTTCCATTATCATGCCATTGGGAGCAGCCAAGTTCCCATAGTAACTAATACACCGGCACAGATGTTCAATGTAGGTTCCTAGCTCTGCCCACTCGATTATACCAAACTGAACATAATAACACACACACACATGCACACACAAACACATGTGCACACACAAACACACATGCACACACAAACACACATGCACACACAAGCACACATGCACACACAAGCACACATGCACACAAAAACACACATGCACACACAAACACACATGCACACACAAACACACAAACACACACACAAACACACAAACACACATGCACACACAACATGCACACACAACACACATGCACACACAACACACATGCACACACACAAACTCACACTTACACTAGTAAGGGTAAATCCCATCAAACTGAAAGTTGCTATTTAACTCGGGAACTTTGTATAATCAATCACAAACCAAACCAATACATAGACTGAACTAGGAGCATCCAGACAGAGGGTATAGGGGAAAACAGAAGAAATGAGGGGCAGAAATGGAAATTTTAAGTCGAGAGTAACGTAGAAAAACAACAACAACAACAGTAGAACACACACACAAAAAAGACTGAAGTGAAAGTCTGAATCTCATGAGCATGCTCACTGAGGGTATGGGCTTCTAATTCTTATCCTACAATAGCACGTGCACTCAATGCCACCCTTTACCTATCTCACTTCCAGTGTGTGTGTGTCAAAAACAACAGCACGTTCTGTAGATGATCTTTATGTAAAAATCTCAATGTCTACTATAGAAACTACACAAATACACAAATTTGATGAAAAATTCTCTGAAATGCTTGAACATATAGCTGCACACCAACTCATAGTCCATAAGCTCCACCCAGTTGACAACAACAGACACAATGAGAGCCGTCTTTGCTCGCTGGCAATTAGTACCACTCAAAATAATTGTAGCAAGTTGCCATTTTCCATTGTTATCTTTTTATACATAAAAGCAGCAGAGCACTGACACGTGCTATTTCATGAGCCAGACTGCCAACTGTTAGTCTTCCCTATGAACATGTAATAGCGAGAGATGAATTAGTCTAACTCACACAGGACTATCAGGTTCAGTTCGGCGGTGGCGCTACCTTCCGAGTTTGTGTACATCACCAAGTATTGCCCAGTGTCTCCTCTGAGGACATTGCTGATCGTAATGGCCTGACGTGTGGCCGTGATTCTGGAGTTCTGCACAACCTGACCTCCACGGGTTATGTTCACCGTGGGTGGTGGATAGGGTGTCACGCTAAGATTGATGACCTCCGTCTCTCCTTCTTGGATCATCCTGGTGACATTCATGTAAGTAGAACCACCCGGAAATACAGGGATGCCTATGAGGGGAAAAACAAAGTCCAGCATGTTGGTAACGCCCACTGAGCAAACAGACATTTTTAATTTGCTGAACTAAAATCTAACTAACATTAGTTGTGAAAACAATTTTGCATGCTAACACATAAACATACAACATCCATTTTGGAATGAATGACTCACTGAACAGCAGAACTGTAGAAGAGTTTGAGGTGAACTCTTGAAATGAACAAGCCAGATCTGTGCCGTTCAGATGCTGTGGAACGGACTGGAGTATGAACACGGCCTCATTACCACTCCTGCTCACGGCAACACTGCCGTAGTTAGAGCCATTGGTATAAATAAGAGTTATCCCAGAGACCAAAGCTGCTGAAGAGATGGTGCAGGTCACCATGATGTTGCCTCCTGCACGCCCTTCTAACGGACTTGTGATAGTGACTGAGTAATGAAATATGTGTGTGTGTGTGTGTGTGTGTGTGTGCATGTGATATAAAACACCAAACAAAGCATATAAAATTAAAATAAACATTTACAATACTAAATCTTGGAGTGTGTATAAGAGGCCATTTGCAAACAAATAAAGATTTGACTCATTCTCGTTACAGTCCAGTATTTTGGGTGGGGCTGTTTGCACGTTTAAAGGAAGTATTAAATAACCGTGTGATGATATTTATTGTTCCAATGAATATTAGAGCAAAATTATGTCTGTTGATAGCACGATTATATCTTGCCAAAGTAAAACAATTGAACGACTCAAATTGTGTCACCTCCTCAATAAATTAAGACCACAATAGATTGTGTTACACTTTATTGCATCACTAAATATATATGTAATTGTACTCTTTTCTTGGAATTTTGGAGGCGGAGTCCACATGTGACTTGGCGGAGTAGTATTCATGTTACAATGAATACACGGACTGTGCCGTATGTGGGTAAATTTAATACTGCTGTGTCATGTCAGAATAATCGGTTAAAATTTCTCGCTAATTTCTTGCTATTTCTTCACTTAAAGGCCCATGTCATCGATGCCAGGACAGGTGGCGTTGGCTCACAGGCTTTGTTCTTGCTATCATAAACCAGCTATGTCACATGACTTCAGACTATGTGGGATAATTCATCACTATAACTCTCATAATACATACTTTGAGTACAATTCAACGTTTGTGTTTGTTCTTGGAACTTATAGCTAGGCACATGTACAACTCGTTATGTAACTGCCAATCCATGAGCTTAGGACTCACTCCATCAGTGTGTTCAACTGTAAATGAAATAGTTCTTAAGGGGGGATTGACCCATTAAAAAATGGGTTTACTCTTTTGGTCATAACTTAAGTATACATCAATATATATTTTTACTTTTGGGCTCAAAAGATTGCCCATCTGAAGCTCTTCAAAATGAGCTAA
>WLWI01003226.1_pt1 | contig 13986 bp, 19 predicted proteins | sample 6701501 | NCBI WGS metagenome assembly WLWI01 (sample SAMN12718690, study PRJNA515312) | sponge metagenome | isolation source: marine sponge | host: Mycale hentscheli | place: New Zealand: South Island, Marlborough, Capsize Point | collected 2014-11-01
AGTGTCCCATTCTCTGCCAGTTCATATGCAATGAAGCACTTCTCATCAGTCTCTACAATCTGGTAGGTATCCAGAATGTTGGGATGGGAAATTTTTTTGAGAACAGCAATCTCCCTTGGAAGAAACTTGTCCAACTCAATCTTAGCCACCTCTGTCTTCTTCACTATTTTTAAGGCAATCTGAATGTAAAATTTTTTGATTAATAAGAACTATTTTTTTTAGCTAACAAAACAAATTGTCTCACCATTGTATTTTGAAAAGGCGACCAGGAAGCCTTAACCTTAGCAAAAGTACCACTTTCTAAGGATTTACCTGGAGTGTACCCTAGAGCCTGAGGACAGGGCGCACACTCTGAACAACAGCCGAGATAAAGTTGTCTCCGATCCACAATCGAATTCTCACCATCTCCCGCGTACATGACGGAGTAGTGAACAGCAACTAGAAGTAGTTCACGAACTTAGAATAGCTCAACAGTAACGCAATAAACGATCACAAACCCCGTAAAAAAACCCAATTCCAACTAATAATGATAGCGTTACCGAGTGTCGAGCTCATTTTATACTCGCTCCAGACGCTAGACGCTAAGTTGTGAGCATGCCCAAAAATCAAGCGCGAGCGTTGAAGTATGGCCAAGCAATACGCAAAATGACGGTATAACTTTTTCGATACCAATTAAATGTTACACTGCATGTGATTAGCTTAGTGTAAGTCTCACAGCTGAATCATAATAAATCAAATGTGTGAAATTTACGGAAGTTTCAGTCTCCCACCGCCAACCTTTTACCTGACCATATATTATATAGCTGGAAATTATCTAGGAATAACCCTGGGAGTTTTCGGGGAATCCACAGGAATTGTGTTTAGATTGAACCAATCACATCACCAAATTCAAGCTATCAATTTACGTTGAAATAAATTGTGAAGTGTTGTAGAGGGTCAGTACTTCCTCCTTTGTTCTAATTGGCAAGTGCAAACATCATTCTATCAATTCAATGTTCCTCATTGATAAATTAAGATTAATTTCAAGCTGCACTTCAAGTCTAGGAGAAGTCTGCAACATAATGAAAGATATGACCATAGACAGCCTCGTGTGTGGCCAAACCCTTCTCCAAACTAATGTTGTTTAATTATTTACTTATTAATAATAAATTATCATCATGAATGACTGATGATGATAATTAATAATTGTAACTTATTATAATAAAACTTTTAAATAAAATAAAAATAAAATAATAATAAAGAAATAAAATGAAGTCAGGTTGTGATGCCTCCGTATACTGATACGGATGATGTTCCCCTGTCTCCAGCCTGATCCGTCTACCTGAACATTTACATTTTAGTTTAAGTTATAGTTTTTTGACAAAAAATATTTCAAGATTAATTTTAGCTTTTGTTTTTCACTCACTTTTAGTTTTAGTTTTGGTTTTTCCAATGTACTGATTTCAATTCTAGTTTTAGTTTTAATTTTTCAAATTATTAACTTCCATTTTAGTTCTAGTTTGTTTGTTTTTTTGGAAGGGACTGGGCTAGATAGTTGAGCAACTGCAGACTGCTGTTCAATAATTTGCCTTAGCCAAACAATTTACTCAGGCGATATGAAGAAACAATTCGGTAAAGGGTTTTGCTTCCTGGACAACAATCATCTTGTAGCGATTTATATTTTTAGTTTTGATTACAAAATAATTTTAGTTTAGTTTTTATTCATCAGCTCTATGGCTTTTAGTTTTAGTTTTAGTTATTATCATCCTATGTGAAATTTAGTTCTGGTTAGTTTACTAAAATGTTTTAAGGTGTAACTAAAATTAATTTTAGTTTTTTTTAGTTTTAGTTAACCAAAACGACACTACTCCAAACGTAAAGTAAAGGGTCTGGCAAAGGGTCTTGCACTGGACAGCCACCGCTACCACCAAGGAAACAAGGCAAGGTTTTTTTTTCTTCAGATCTTCTCACACACTGTTCAAGCTTTTTGTGGCCAGCCCAAGTTCCTCACTATCTAGCTCTTCAAATATTACTGGAAGAAATTATTATTATTATTATTATTATTATTATTATTATTATTATTATTATTATTGTTGTTATTATTATTATTATTATTATTACTATTATTATTATTATTATTATTATTATTATTACTATTATTATTATTATTATTATTATTATTATTATTATTATTATTATTATTATTATTATTATTATTATTATTATTATTATTATTATTATTATTATTATTATTATTATTATTATTATTGTCATTATTGAACTTTACAACCATGTTACGGAGTGAAAATGGAGTATGTAAGTGATATAACAGTGAGCTTTCTTCTGTCTGGCTGCTGATACACAAAAGCCTCCATGATGCTTTGCCCATGCAGCTCAACTACATGGGGTAATATAGACTATGTCCTTGAACAGAAAGAACAGAAAAATTTATAACAAATTAATAATTTACAAACGAAAAAAAGGGCCAATCTCTGAGATGAGACCAAAAGTACTACCAAACGTCCTGTAGCCAATACAATACAGGTGCAGTAGCATTTTACACATATCAGCTTGTTTACAGCTCCCTCACTTTGGTGCACTGAGTTCAAAGAGATCTAATATCTGCTATATGCGCCATTAGAATTACACATATATAATTGTTAACTGGATCTTATATTGATTGAAAAGCTTTAGTAATGTAAACTTTCTAAGCATATCCCTATACCATAATATGTGATCAGATCATAATGCTTATTGCATTTACTGGTACTTTAAATGCAAAATTTAATTACTATTATTGTATCAGTAACAGTTGGCTCTCTAGCAAAGGTATTGTAACACCTCATTATGTCTATTTAAATGGTTTACAATGGTGGCTTCAAACCACCTGCACTTGAAGTTTTTTTTCAGCTAAAGGGATTGTAGCAGTTTTAGTTAAATGCACTGCAAAGGATAGATACTACTTCAAACAAAGATTTTTTTTTACATAATAACTTAGAAATAATCATTTTCTGGGGTTCTGGGTAGGGGCTCCCACCGCGAAATTTGGTTCTATCCTGCGTAGAATAGGTGATGTAGGATAGATTCATTTCCTACAGTTGTGTCGGCGGACAAGTAGGCGTTTGCCTGTGTGTGCACTGCCAAGTCGGGTGACGTCACAATTACGTCATCAAAGCCAGCTAGCTAGCTCGAGAGCGGGGTCGATCGACCCGAGCGGCGGCGTCGCGCGTCGTGCATGTCACGTTCTCTACAGGTAAAGAGTTGGAGAGCACTATAAAAGGTCACCTGCTTTCGCTCGAGGCCCCCAAATCTGCAGATTTGAACTTCTAATCCGAACTCCTTGTCCGAACTATATCGCACAGATCGTGCCATGCAGGTCCTAGGGTTGTTTTTAGTTTTTTTTTGCGTCGTCCTGCGCGGAACTTTGAGTCTTGAAGGAGTCCAGGACGGGGAAGTAGCGGTAAGTGGTTCCCTCGCTCCGTGGGCTTCTCGCGACATGTGCATGGTTGTTCTCTACATTGCTCATGTTGTTGTTTTTTGCAGAACTGTCCCATCACGGCTAGTTCATTTGCCAGCACTTACATGGACAGTGTTGAAGCCATGAATATAGTGGATCCTCAGACAGGCCTGCCTTGCTCCCTTCCTGAAAACAGCAGCCAGTATTATCCCAGTGAGTTTCTTATTGCTCAGTTCTCCACTTTGGCTGATTAATTAGACCAACCAAGGCCCCTTCAAGTGGTGGTCTTCATTTCAGTTACTAAAACACTTGCTAGCTTACTTATTACTGGTGTTATAAATAGTATTCAATAGCAATTGATCTTTATTGCTCTACTATGATAAGTTTCATTTTTGCTGATTGAAGCGTAAGTGGTCACAAGTTGCTGAAGTAAGGTTGAAAAACTACTCTGTGTGGTGCATGTTACCACAAGTCCATACATCTTTGATGACATTTTATTTTAGCAGTTTATAGCTTGAGGATAAGGTAAGGAATTTATTTTTCAAAGAGTTTTCTTGACTTTTGACTGGTTTGTAGAACTGCGGAGGTAAGAAATCTTTCTGAGGCCATGTTGAGTGAAATTGAGGTTTTGAAGACGATTGCTTTACATTGGGTTTTACGAAGGAAGAGACTATCACCACCAGTTACTTTTTATGTTGTTTTTTGTTTTGTTTATTGTGAAGAAAAAAATTTCTTGTATTTCAGGATATGACTTTAAAGACTATGAGGTTTGTGAGACTCTCTTCTATTTCTCCCAAAAAGTAATCTTGGATCTCAATGCTACGGACGAGTGTTGTCTCTTCAACATCTCTGACTGCCATAACGGGACTGACTCACCGGCACAGACTGTAGACAGAGCCAAGGGTAAGCTACGGCTATTCAGCTTCCTGAATAGCCGTGTGGGTGGTGTTTTTGTTTGTTTGTTTTCTTTCTTTTTTTTTTTTTTTTAGTTGGGAGTTTTTCTTTTTTGTGGCTGAAGCTTAACTGTAACGCACAATGGGTTCTTTTGACTGTAGACAGAGCCAAGGGTAAGCTACGGCTATTCAGCTTCCTGAATAGCCGTGTGGGTGGTGTTTTTGTTTGTTTGTTTTCTTTCTTTCTTTTTTTGTTTTTTTAGTTGGAGTTTTTCTTTTTTGTGGCTGAAGCTTAACTGTAACGCACAATGGGTTCTTTGGTGTACTTTATAACTAAGCCCCTCACTCCATGGCATTCTGTGAGCAAGAGTAGTCTTTATTTGGAATACAGCAAGAATGTGCAACGTGTTCTGGTGATTAATTCATTTTTAATGTTTCCCCTGTGAAAGCGTTAACTTGTATAGACGATATCAGAATGTAAAGGGAAGGAGAGAGAGAGAGAGTGTGTGTGTGAGTTGTTCTCCTCAAAATAATCTTATATTACTAGAATTACCTTATCTGTTTTCACAATGGTAGCTACTTAATAAACGAAGTGTGTCCATGTGCCTTGTTTTGTTGTTGTTGTGTTGTTGTTGTTGTTTTTTGTGTTGTTTTTTGTTGTTGTTTTTTGTTTCTTTTATCCTACAAGTACTAATCATAGGGTTATTGCTGTTGATGCTCTTAAAGTTGTGATGTGACCACTTGACGCAATCATTTCATTAGTTAGACCAGTCTTCCAGTTATATTTAACAACAACCAGCAAGACTGTAGCTTTTGTGTATAATTGTGTCTTAATTTAATTAAAGCATGTGCTGACTGTATGCAGCTGGGACGTGTGGCCTGTGGTATTACTCAATAAGGGTCTTTTGGCATCACATAGTGTTCTGTTTGTGGTGTGGTGTGTGTGTAGCATTTGGGTACGGTACCCTGATGGTGTCGGTGTTGAGTCTGCTGTCTCTGATTGGTGTGCTGGTGCTTCCATTGCTGAAGGAGAACAGTAAGATAGGTCGCTACTACCAGCACTTCAACCTCTTCATGATCTCCCTGGGGGCGTCGGCACTCTTCAGTGATGCAGTCATGCATATTCTGCCGCATGTGAGTTGGCTTGTAAGGAGGGGTGTGGCACTTGTGACCAGGCTGCAATATCAATTGAGCTTATCGGCTCTTCTCTCCGATTGAGGGGTTAATATCACACTGCCAATTTAATGAATGGCAATTTATCTATGGGAGGTCAACCATGTTAGTGTTCGTTTCAGCATTGATCTGGATCCCTTACCGAATGATTCTTTCTCCTACTAGTGATGGCCGACTCCCAGCATTGCCGTTGGCAACAATGCCACTACTTCTGCTTTCGAGGACCCATTATTCCCAAAGTCAAGATGTTGACTCCCTGGCTCATTTGTGTTGTTTTTTCCCCATATGTTTAAATTCTCAATTGGGCTCTTTTTTGGACCCGACACAACTCTAGTTTACCTTGCCAATAAATTACACATTTGCACTGCGCTTGTCAAAGTATCCAAGTTGCAATTTTACAAAATAACAAGAGGCACAGACACAATGACAAGAGACAGTTATGCTGACTCGAACACCAACTGGACTGACTCCACACATGCACACACTCAGTTTTATAGTGAACGCAAAGATGACCAAATATGGTAACACACTGAAACCACACACACGTGCAACTTACAATAAGTTCAAAATAACGCACAAGATTGGATGATGCACAAATTAACACACAACATGGCAACATGGAATAGAAACTAAATACACACACAGGTTTTATAAGTTCTCTCTGTACTCCTCTTCCTATTCATATCTTTTCTTCCTTCTTCCTCTGGCCCTCGCATGTCTCGATCTGCCTCACCAGGCGGATCTGATGAACCCAGGCCAGCCACGTCCTCCAAATCCCAACTTTTTCGAAACATGCCGTCGGCGTTGGCGTTGCTAGATCCTGGTCTATGTCTCAGTTCAACATCGTACTCCTGTAACTTCAGAGCCAGTCTTCTCGAACGTTTGTTTAGATGTCCACTGCTGATCAATGCAAGGCACGGCGTGTGTGCTACAAAAGACTGCCCGTATAAGTAATGCTCAAAATGACATACCGATGATACCAAGGCGAGAGACTCCAGTTCAGTTATGGAGTAGTTCTTCTCAGCACTCACATCATTGACCTGAAACCTATCTTCCACCCACCCGCTATACACAATATCCAGTGGGCCTGACATCCTTCTGCCAAAGGCAATCTCGTAGGAAGAGAAGCCTGTGTCGGCATTAGGAACCATCCTAATAGCACACAACGCTAGAGGTAAGTAGGTTACCCAGTCTATGCCTGCTGACACCGCCTTAGCCAACATCGGCTTGAGAGTGCCGTGAAGGCGACCGTGGACGGTAAGGTGATGTCGTTATACCATCCACACCACACACCTGGTACATCTGCTTTAGTACCTTTGACAGGAGGACACTCCCCCTATCATTCAACACACGGAGAGGAAAACTGATCCTACTAAAAATGGATAACAGGGCTTCGGCCACCTCGTTTGCCGAGCCAGTTCTCAGAGACACAGCCTCTGGCCACTTGGTACCCATGCTCATGTAGGTTAAAATAAACCTGCACCCCCTCTTCCCCTTAGGTAAAGGCCCAACAAGGTCCACCGCCACGCTCTCTAAAGGCTCCGAGAGTGTTGGGCGTTCAACTAGCTTGGCTTTGACATTCCCGGCTTTGTTGAGCCGGAGACAAGTGTCACAAGACTGGACATGTCTCAACACATCCCTCCCAATACCTGGCCAAGTGAATCGAGAGTTTAGGAGCTCTCCGGTCTTTCTAGCTCCCAAATGACCTGTCTTGTCATGATCCAACACCACTAACTTCTCACGCTTACAAACCTTCTACGGGTTCCTTCTATCTGGTCCTCGCTAGTACGGAAAATGAGGCTGTCTTCTCATGCATAGCCCATCTTACCCTGATCAAGTGAGTTCGAATCAGTTAGTATATACAAATTGTTATCTCATGAAACTGGGTCATTGGAGTGACTCCTTACTTGCACCTTTGTCTGTCACCCCTTTAGAAAATGGTTGCAAAGATTTTTTTTTACTTAAATGAACTCTTACAACCACTTCAGAATTTTATTAGATCGGTGTGCGAAGCTGTTCCTCAAATCTTTTAACTGCTTGCACAAGTCCTCTGCTAGTGCCAATTTTAATACAGAAAAAAATACGTATACGTAGCGTGGCTTTAAAGTTGGGCAGGGCACCCTGGAAATTATTCATGTATTACCATGGACACATGCGAAGACCATAACCCAATGATTCCTGTTTGATTGTTTTTTCTTCTAAGAACAGATATAATATGCTGGCTTGTAAAGACTTTAATAGATTTCTCTTAAATAGTTATTTAATCATTTCTTGCTAATGTCCAACTTGTTGGTCACTTGTTGTTGTTTGTTTGTTTGTTTGTTGTTGTTTATTAGGCACTTGGCATTGATGATCACCATGGAAGTGATGATGACAGTCCCCACTCTCATGTTAGCGGTGCCCATGACGATCATGATCATTCCCATGGCGATTCCGGTTACGGGGATCTGATGCTAGTTTGGCGCACATGTGCAGTGATGGGGGGCATGTATTTCTTCTACGTGACAGAGTACATTCTGCAATGGCTGACTGGCGGCCATCGTCACAGTCATGGCTACACACAGGTGAGCTGACACCGTTCATGACGTGAAATCCTTAATGTATTGTTGTTAATTGAGTAGTTTGTGCAAGGGTAGTCCAGTAAACGCCATCGGCTGTCTCATGATGGTATTTTGGTAATGTCTACCATCTATACCATCATAGTGTATTAGACAGTGACACTGGACTAGCATCATGGGGCAATGTAGTTCAGTAATGCTGTCTATTGAGCCTCGATGAATGATATTCCATTATTGCCATGAACTGACCCATGATGGTAGTCTAGTAACGCCAGCAAGTGTCCCATGGAATTGTGTGATCCTCGCTGAGGCACTAGTTATTTTAAATTGAACCGAAGTGCAAAGACCGCACAGACAGGTGCTTAGCTTTCAGAGATACCGTAGTAATTAGAATAATTTCCATAAATTCTCGGCTTGTGGTGGCCTTCTGGTGGAAACACAACTCAAAAGAATGAACTGTGATACAATTCTTTACATAGTGAGCATAGTCAAATGGCAATAGTTTACAGAATACAAGACACTCTCCCTAGCCTTAGCAACTCTTTCACGCAGCGTTTTCTTGAAATCAGCCATAATAAATGGTACAAAAATGATAGATAGTTGTAGGGTGAAGACTGCTTGTGCTGCAGCTTCCAAATTTGGAGGACGCCATCCCAAGGCCCCGTGCAACCTCCTACTGGTAGAAAAAAGCCATAGGATGCCGTGTTTAGGTGGGTTTTCCCAAAACCGGTCACACATGAATATTTTAGGTGGCTTGAAATTAGAAATAACAGAAACAGTAAATTAAATGAACAAATTAAAATATCACAGAGTGAAATGAATGGCCTTTTTCAGAGATACCTTAATAGTTGGAATAATTTCCATAAATTATTCTAATTGTTAAGGTATCTCTGAAAGCTAAGCACCTGTGTGGTCTTTGAACATAGGTTCATTAAAAAAAATATATATTAGAGAAGAACTCCATAGTGAAAATTGTGAACCTTCTTTAGCAATCTTGTTCATATCAATTAGTGTATGTATCAGTAGTTCTGTTTGTTGTTGGTTTTGTTTGACTTCCAGAATGATCCCTCACGGCCGCTCCTCAACGCAAGGAGTCCTGCTTCTACCAGCTCTAATGACATGTCATCCAGCCCTGATCATTTGGCTAAGGTGATCAATTATCTTAGATAGTTCTATAATTACCAAGAAATTACCAGGATTGTCTGCTTTTTTTATTTTAATTTAATTTTTTTATTTTTTTTATGGTTGGTTTTCTTGTATACCTCCTGATTTATTTTTTTCTTCCTGTATTTTCAGACTGCCACCTTCTCAAGGTGCTGTATGACACCTCTGGCTGTCCTGATAGTGTGTGGTGATGCCATTCACAACTTCACTGACGGCATTGCCCTGGGGGCGTCCATCTCTGATAGCCTTGCCCTGGGGATCAGTACTGCCATTGCTGTAATATTCCACGAGATACCACATGAACTAGGTAAGGTGTGGAGAGATAGCACATGAACTAGGTAAGGTGTGGAGAGATAGCACATGAACTAGGTAAGGTGTGGAGAGATAGCACATGAACTAGGTAAGGTGTGGAGAGATACCACATGAACTAAGGTAAGGTGTGGAGAGATACCACATGAACTAGGTAAGGTGTGGAGAGATACCACATGAACTAGGTAAGGTGTGGAGAGATACCACATGAACTAGGTAAGGTGTGGAGAGATACCACATGAACTAGGTAAGGTGTGGAGATATAGCACGTGAAATAGGTAACGTGTGGAGATATAGCACGTGAAATAGGTAACGTGTGGAGAGATCACAAGACTAGGTAGAGTGTGGGACCACATGGACAAGGTAAAATGACTAAGAATTGGGTAAGACAGAAACTACATGAACTGGGTAAGGTGTGGGTGTCACGGGAACTGGGTAAGGTGTGGGTGCCACGTGAACTGGGTAAGGTGTGGATGCCATGTGAACGAGGTAAGGTGTGGATGCCACGTGAACGAGGTAAGGTGTGGGTATCACATGAACTAGGTAAGGTGTGGGTGCCATTTTTTAAACACAGGAATAACAGAAAGGTGATTGTGATGTTCACTGTTACTGATGTCACCATTAAAACTACAATTTTTCATTCATTCCATCTTGTCTTCATATTTCTCTGTATATGTGTGTGTGCGTGCGCTTGCTTGCGTGTGTGTTTGCGTGCGTGTTGTGTGCGTGCGCTCAGGTAACTTCGCCATCCTCCTGTCCACGGGGATGAAGTGGCAGTATGTCCTTCTGGTGAATTTCTTCTCCTCCCTGACTTCATTCATAGGTTTCTATATTGGAGTGGGCGTTGGCCTAACGAGTGCCGAAGCGAACTCCTGGCTGCTGGCGGTTGCCGCGGGAACCTTTCTATATGTAGCTTTGGTGGACTTGGTATGTCGTGTGTGCATGCGCAATAAATGAGTGTAATTATCCAAAAACAGCCAGGCTAGTAGGCAGGGCCAAGTTAGTAGGCGGAGCCAAACTAGTAGGCAGCGGATTCTTTGAAATTACTCCTACTTTTGAAGGTTAATTGTTTTAGGGCCCTGGTACACTCTGTGGCATATGGTTATGATGGATGGTAAAGGATCTAACTCGGTAAAAGAATAATACTACAAGGTACTACTGTTAGTTTCATAGTGCTGATGAAGTACAACTTACATAGCTGACAGTTTGATGCCACATGTGTATAGTAAATGGTGAATTTGTTGGCAGTTATTTGTCAGTCAGCTGATTCACCATCATTGCTCTGTAGAGTGCAACGAGTCAAATTAATAAAGTGCTTAGTAATGAAGGTAAGATTTCAGAAGTTAGCAAGTCCTCCACCATCTTGTGACGTGTTAACTTTGCCTACGGGAAGTGAAGCATCCTGAGTGGACCAGACGGGCTTGTTTACTGTCATGTCTATACTCTGATGCCTTTTTATTTTTTATTTATTTTTTTTAATAATCCTTAAAATACACATATATGTGTGTATGTATGTATTATATGTATTCCGTATGTTGAACTTGTAATGTGAAGTTTGAATTTTTTTAGCATGGTGGTTGTAAAAGTGTCTTGTAGATTTGTTGTTGTTGTTTGCTGTTATTGTGTAGTGCATAGTGGTCGTGGGAATGGAAAAGTTGCTGCTTGTTTATTGTGGATGTGGTAAATGAGGTTGGGTAACTAAATATAAAGTGCTACAGACAGGCATTGTATAATGGCATCCATTTTGTGTCTGAGTGTCCCAGAGTTGTTTATTGAATTATACGTATAGTAAAGGGTTTGGTATCATAGCAATAATTTGTCACTTCATGTTTGTTATTGAGTGTATTGCATTAATTTCTTTATTAAAAAAAACCCTGATCACTTTCTCTCTTTACCCACACACTATTCTGAATCTTCACAATTTGCAGCTTCCATTGATCATGTCCTCTAAGGTTAAAGGTTTCGCTGGATTTATCATCTCCAATGTTGGGTTTTTTATCTCCTTCTGCATCCTCCTGCTTGTGGCTGTGTTTGAGGAAAAGCTGGACTCCGCCTTCACCAACAAATTTGGTTGATAACTGGCTGACTTGGCATTCCAGTTATTATTTGTTGAACGAGTGACTTGATGGTATAACTTCTAATTATTAGTAATTGTCATTTAGCTCATGGATTACATGATTATTGATTCATAGTAGTGATAATACAAATTGGGTTAATAGAACTGCAATGCCCATGGCAAGTGTAGAAATGATTAATAATATTTAGCTATTGTAGCTTTCAATGAAATAATAATAAAGAAATTGTTTGTGAGGTTTTTATGCAACTGTTCAATTCTAACATTTCTTCCAGCTCCTTTGTGGGAAGAAGGATCGTCATAATGATTGTACAAATGCAGGTAGTACTCCTCTTCGATTTTTATAGTAATGATAACAAATCTATTGGTTAGTAAGGGAAAGTCTGCTTACTCAATGGTTGATGTATTTAAACAGAAAGTTATCAAAACTGATAAGGGGTGTGGCCTTACAATTCTTCAGGAAAAAAAAAAGATCACCATTGTCCATGAAGCACCTAAGATGCAAACCCTTAATGCTAGCTAGAAACCACAATCTCTAACGATTGTGGGAAATTTCTGTTCTTGCCTAAGGTTGACAAAAGTCAGCTCCTCACTTAAAAGACTTTGCAGCAGTAATTGGGTAAGCAGCCACCAGACTTTGCAGTTAGTTATGAAAACATTTACAAAGACAAAACACACACAAGGACATGAAGACATTTACAGAGCGAGAGGAAGAGCTTCCTTTTATATCAGTACAGAAACTATTACTAAATATAGTGTTCTAAATATAACTAGCTAGGTGACTATGTACTTTGAATTATGGAATGCTGTTGTCAATAAATGTTAATTAGTGTCTTTGTGGATGCTGAATGTGTTGTGAAGGTCAGCATTCCACAATGCTGTCTTCATCCAGAGGGAAACCAATAAATTGCTCATGTGATTATGACATGACGAATGGGGGCGTTACCCACAAAAGCTAGTACCTATGCGGAGCTGGGAGCTTCACACTTTCACAAATATTATCCTGAAACAGTAAAGCCACTCGCAGAACTCCTTCTTACCTCGGGTCACACTTGCACCTTGTCTCACCGACCAGATTCTTCACCCAATTGCTCCACTCAGGGCAAGGTCTAACATGAACCCACAGATCTGCTATCACAATAGAAGGTATAGCTTTAGCTTGATAGTATGGGAAGGGATATCTTTAAAATGTCTATCTTTATAGATTTGGGTCATTAATTTATGAATGAAGAGAAGTTAGCATGGGAATTCAAAGGAGTGCACTATCAGAGGTTCCAGTGTATTTGTACAGACTAAACTTTGTACTTGGGCTTGACCTAAAGCCAATTTCTTGTCAGTTTTTGTGTATCAGCAGCCAGACAGAAGAAAGCTCACTGATTGCTCTCAGTACCTTGAGCAGTGTGTGAGGAGAGATATGGGTGTAACAAGCTTGGACTGAGTGTGAGGAACTTGGGCTGGGCACAAAAAGCTTGAACAGTGTGTGAGAAAATCTGCAACAAACAAACTCGCTTTGTTTCCTTGGTGGCGGCTGTCCAGTCTCACGTGATTTTGCGTTCAGTAAACGGTCTCGCTCCACGTTGGCCATAGCGTTCACTTATATTTGCAGACTTCTCCTAGATTTGAAATGCAGTTTGAAATGAATTTTAATTTATCACATTGTATTGATAGAACGATGCTTGCAGTGTTCCAGACTGCTAGTTAATGATAGTTAATAATGGCTTTCCTGCGTGTACTGACCCTGTACAACACTTTACAATACTTATAACGTAAATTAATAGCTTGAATTTGGTAATGTGATTAGTTCAATCTAAGCACAATTCCTGTGGATTACCCGAAAACCTCCAGGGTGATTCCTAGATCATTTCCAGCTATGTTGTCCGGTGTCACAGTAAATACTGTCGCCCGGAAATTCTGTCGCAGCGGCGGCAAAATTTATTAGTAAAAATTGTCGCTCCCGGTAAATTTTGTCGCTTGTAGAAAGCATTGACATTTAGTTCCTAGTATTTTGTCCAACATGGATCAGCAAGAATATGATCTCCTTTATGAGTATATAAGAAGGAAAGAACTTGCCTACTGCATTGTGACTACTGTAGAAATAATTATTCACTAGATTTCTTGGCTAGACAACTCCTCAAAGGAGCTTGAGCCATTCATTTATTGCAATGCCTAATGGTCACGAGTTGTCTTTTTATATTATATTATTGCAGGACATGAATCTCAGCATATATAATGGGCAGGGTTTCATATAGAGTGGGGGGATGCCTTGTAATTTTCCCCCTCCAGAGAAACTTTCCTCCCCCAGAAAAAATTATTCCCTCCCCATTGAACATTTATAGTATTTGTATATTTATATTGCTCAATTTCAACTGAGACTGTCTT
>WLWI01003227.1_pt1 | contig 13986 bp, 9 predicted proteins | sample 6701501 | NCBI WGS metagenome assembly WLWI01 (sample SAMN12718690, study PRJNA515312) | sponge metagenome | isolation source: marine sponge | host: Mycale hentscheli | place: New Zealand: South Island, Marlborough, Capsize Point | collected 2014-11-01
TTCGCAATCTCAGACACCAGCCCCGCCCTTCGCAACAAAATATAATCGTTGGCGCCATAATTGGTAAAGGATCGCTCCATAACAAATTATATGGTAAGGGGACACTTGACAGAAGTAGCTTAAGTAATAATACAAGTTTACTTGCTCCAAATTTTGTCTTTTAGATTATGCATCATCATGGAATCAGTCAATTCCAAGACAACTGATTTGCCTTAATGACAGTTGTAAATACCAATAGTTGGTATACTGGCCAAGTGTAATAGTGTTCCCCTCTATGCCCTCCCAAGCAGTGAATCTGGGAGAGGGAGAACGACTGTACCCCCTGACCCTCTCACTCCATCCCCCTTGTTTTCGTTTTCAATTGATTATCTAAAGTCATTCATATGAACACATTATGCTAGGTCAGCCTGATGATAGTGATGTACAGATTATTTGCCATTACGTTTATTGTCTTGTCATAAAACACACATCAATAGTTCAAAGTGTGAAGCGAAAATTCCTAGAAACATTTACAAAAAGGAGGTGATAAGAATATCGAAATTAAAAAGGCGTCAACTCACTCTAAAAAATCAGGTGCTGCATCAAAAGACATAATTCGTTCAAATTCCTGAAAGCTTAAAAAGCCGTCCCCATCACCATCTCCTTCATTAATTAGCTGTGGAACAATATGAAAGTAAATTAAACAACAACGGCTAACTTCAAAATACTGAACCCTCAATAGATACCCTTTCTATGATATGTTCCTTTGATTCCTCAGAGAGCTTGCCTCCTGTGAGGTAATCCAGAACTTTGCTGAGATCAGCTGAACATAAAGCGTCATCTTCATTAAAATCTAAAGATATAACTTTAAAATCAATCAGTCACATGTCACCTCCCCCTCCCCTTCTGTATCAAGAATGAACAGGAGTATAACTGTCTCAATAATTTCAGTTAGATGTTAAAGTGACATGTGCCAAGACTGTCAATATTTTATAAATGGAAAGCAGGCAAATGCATATTAAAACTGCATTTCAACCAGAGGAATCACCTTGAAACATTTTTATCAAAAATTCAAGTATGGACATGTCATTATTCTTATGTAACTTACTCAAAGATAGTGGTTCTTACCAAATATTTGAAAAGCATATACAAGCTTATCAGCCAAAGTGGCCTACAACAACAACAACAACAACGACAACAACAACAACATAATATAATAATAGCCAATAATAGTACACTGTAGATAGATATTTATTTTTAGAATAAAAGGTCCTTTTCAAATTTGTGAGCCCCATAATATCAGAAATATTATTGAACAGAGAGGATACTTTCAGTTTTCAACATGTAAGAAATACTAGGAAGAAGTCAGTACCTCTTCTCTATTTGCTAATTATTTATCAGAGCTATAAAAAAAAGTCTGTTTCTCAAGAGGTTTGCAGCTCTAGATTTTACTGTAGTTACTGCTAGCTGTAAGAATATAATGACAATAAACCCATAACAGAATTCTGAGCACCTAATGTTTTGAATTATAGCTGGAGCTGCTGAAAGAAGTAATTCACTCTTCAAATCCAGCTAACAAAATCAAAGTTAGCTATTGCAGATTCAGATTACATTGCAGGTTAAATACCAACATGACAAAATGATTTTTAACTACTTTCCCCCCCCCCCCCCTCCCCCTCATTCTAGAGTACTTTGAGATCAATTCTATTTTTGAGCTCTAAGTAATAATACTGTACAGCAAAAGCTTCACAAAACTCTCTCACAAAGGCATACTTTTACTTTGCATTGTAATTAAAAAAACTGCATACATAAATCATTTGGTACTAATCTAGTGTGATACCTAAGTCATCAAATAGATCTGGGATTTTTTTTATATGCACTCACTTCGGCAAGAAGTCGAAATGTTGGGTTAAGTTATAATTAACAATATTGGCTGTTAAAAAAAGAGAAAAATTTGCGATTAATATATTAGTACCAACACATTCTCCCAGAAAGTATAAGGAAAGTTGTGCCTGCTTGTGACAGAGTAGAGGATAAGTTGTTTTTGTTGTTTTTTGTTTTAAAAGACCTCTCAGACCAGTTTACATCGTGAATTATGATTACAGGAAATGTGCAGTAACTGCTGACTGGCAACAGTTAATTACATCAGCAATCTATTAGAAATATCACCCAATCTATTCTTCACCAGTTCAGTTGCATGATTACACTATCTCAACAAAACTTTCAAATACAAGTCTTACAAGAGTAGTAAATTTGAGAAATAACATAAATACAATGGAGAAATACTAGATGTAGAATGTAGCAGTAGTATTTCTGTGGATCCTCTTTTGATGTTGGTGTATAAAGTGTACATGAAGAACTATCACGAGGATTTGGTAAAATAACAAGTGTTGTGAGCATTAAAGATTGCTATAGAACAAGTCGTTCTGCTATTCACACTTTATTGTGTGCGATATTAATTGGAATATGGATATTTTACTCCTCATAGGTCTTTCAGACAAAGATTAAGATAAAAATAAAAAAAGGAAGAAAAGGGAAGAAGTATGTCATAATTCTAGACTTAACCTACATGATCACTCATTACAGCAACAAGGTCCAGAAAGTCATCAAAGTCCATGAACCCCTTCTGTGAGGAGCAGAAAATCTTGCACAGTCTATATCGAAAAGGGTTTACCTAATGCACACGTAAATTGGTCTTAAAGATATGAATTGATCACTTAAATTTAATATTACCGCTAGCTCTGGCAAAGTCTCTGCCACAGTCACATAAGAAATCTTTCCTTTTTCGCTGAACCCAAATGCTGTAGGGTCAATAGCTTGGAATTTGTGATAGGCACTGTTAGAGAAGGAAAAAAAAATAGAAAAAAAATAGGCACATTTCACAACTATGACAGATATGTGCTTCAACTTACTGTATGATTTCTGCTTGATTGAGGTGTGTGAGTTTCTACACGCAATGAAATGTATGCATTATATAACTTTTGATGAATATATCTTTGGTATAGGTATAGTCATAAGCCAAAAGCAAGTGACATTAGAACAATATGCCAATGGCAAATAGTGAATAGAAAGGCAATTGAATAAAAGGCTTTACAAGGTGATATTCACCAGTGAAATATGAAATACTAATTTATAGGACTAGCTACATATCACATATCCAGTTAATATATTCATTGGTAACATGAGCTCATACACATGGGAATAATTCAGTTTGAACAATTATACAGTTTATAGTGATGCCCATACCTGATAGATCTCCAATTCTTCCTGCGAAAAAGCAGTAAAACTTTGACAGCAACCCATCTTTTCTTTTCACACCTTAATTGTCTTTTTTGTTTTTTTCCGCGCGTGAATAATAGACTGTGGGCGCACGATTCACCAACCACACAAATTCAACACATAACGTCAGTATATATATCACGCGCTAAAAAATCACTCACATCCGTTCCTTACTTCCTGCCAAGTGTGTTTGTGTACGTCCTCCTCCATCCGTTAAAGTGCAGTTTGTATGGATTAACAAGCATTTTTAGACCGGTGGACGTAACATTTTGACTTCCCAGTCTTGTAGGTAACACTATGTCGCCCTCTAGTAATCTCTAGTCGGACCAGCTGAGAAAAAAAAATCAATTGAAGAAGTGAATTAACTTCTCTTGCTTATTCTCCTGCCGCCAAGACTGGAGCAGCAAGCAGGGTCCTTCCGAGGCTAGCCTCTTACTTGCGGCCAATTAGCGTGCCTTACGCGAGCACCCGCCTTCACTTCACAGCACCGACAGACCATGGCGCTTGCTGGAGTTCAGTTGGAGGCCTTGAAGTCCAAGCAGTATGATCCTAACTTGACTTATGAAGAAAGGTCTGCGGTCAGAAAGGAAGAGCGAATGAAGTTGGAAGAGGAGAGAGCAAAGGTGAGTATTATGTTTGAATTACTTAGCAATAAACGGTTTTTTCCCTAGAGAGTCAATCAACTGAATAATAGCTTTTGATTTTGGTGTACAACTCTCTTGAAGCTCTACAGCTGCTTTGCTGACCCTCTTTACATGCATGTGCTAAATGTTAGTGTGCCGCTTGTAGCGTTTCAATTTTTATTCCTACGAAGTAACCTTTGTTTTCGCCAGGGTGTTGGTTGTAGTTGGTAGGTTTGCACTCAGTATTGCATTCAAGGTTGGCCACTGCAGCCACACATGAATACACTCAATGAAACCATGCGTCAGATTTATTGTTATGATTACTGAAACCTAGGCCAGTTGCGAACTCTGTAATTACTTTAGCACAGTTGTGTTGGAGATTTGGTGTGATTGTTATAATGTGTTTAAAAAATGCTGCAGCTGCAAAATAGTGAGGGTGCACGGAACCAGAGGACCTATTTGACTTTGTGTTAGAAAAAAGTGTTTATAGAAACTAAACCACATTCCAGGGAATCTATGAGAGATACAAATTGCTCTGCTTTACATCTCAAGTGCACCCTTCAACTTCGTCACCATGGCACTTACTTGCTGTGTATACAAGTTCTATGACAACTAAATGAATGGTTTACGCAGTATGTACCATTTGAATTCCCTGGGAGCACCATGAGAGTGACTTGGATTGTTTAGTGGTTAACAAGTGATGGATACATGCATTAATAAATGGCGTACACTGTATGAAAGTTTCTTGTATAATATGGTGTATATTGGACCTCAAGGTGGAGGCACTCCCAACCAGCAGTGGAGTATCTGGAAGGTTGTGGACCTCGTATGGCCTCTATGTGCTGAGGTATTTGTGAGGTGTCATGTCTCGATCATCCTACAGAATTTAGTCTGCATATAACAACGCTGGTTTGGAATTTGGGTGTTGCATGATTGTGAGATTAGCTTGTATTATTAGTGCCACTTCTAGCTGTGTTTCTTGTGCGTTGACTCTTTTTGTATGCAGTTCCTTTATGAGGACTTGTGTATGCGCATGACTGAGCGTGTATATATTTGTATATGTGTGTGTGGCATGTGTGAGTACGCATGTGGGAACACATGTTTTATTAGAGATAGTGCGTGTGACATAATGTTACATTAATCTGTAATTTTTTTGATGATAAAGCGAATGATAATAGTGAACGATGAAATGTAAGTGAAATTTCATTGGTCTTTATATCGCTTCCCTTCTTTGAAGAGTCATTACTAGTTGACAAATTCCACAACTTGCCCGTAGCTGTACTGAGACTGTGCAGTGATGTAGTTCGGGCACATACCCATTCTGACGGAAATGGCCTACTCCATGTGCATGCCATGGTATAGTATTGCTGGAGGAGGACAAGGCCTGGTGCACATGCTCAGATAATGTCACCGGGAAAAAAAAGAAAGATGGTATTGGCGTTTGCAAACATGTTTACGAGGTTCAAGTCTGCAAGAATGATCCCAAATGTTAAGGATAGTGAAGTGGGACAGGTTATGGCAGTAGGTTGTACTGTAGATGGCACAGGATCTGATGTTGAGTACTTGAGAGGGAACAGGATGAGTGGTGGGTATAGTAGAAAGGACCGGTTGTGGTAGTAGGTACTGTATATGGGACAAGTTATGGTGGTATGGTAAATTCTGTATATGGGACAGGTTAAAATGGTAGGTATTGCAGAAAGGACAAGTTGTTGTCGTAGGTACTGTTATTGCTAGAGAGAGTATAGTTAAAAACCAACTATCAAACAAACCAATATTTACTGTGAACAGCAGGCAGGTAGGAAATATTAGAACCTATCTTTTCGTATTTCGTTTGTTTTGTGCTTAAAGGATGATGTTTTTTGTTTTAGAAGCTGTGATCCCTTGTTCAAAGCAAGATTAACTTTTAATTTTATAGTTCTGGGAAGGTTGAAATTGAAAATTTACCCTCCCCCCCCCCCCCCCCCCCCCCCCCACCACCACCACCACCACCACCTCCTACCTATTCTGGCAAGTCTTGGTGTAAGCTGTCATCAAAAGAAGACCAGAATAAAGGAACTAAATTCTATTCACTGTCATATCACCATATTTGATTTTTACGAGAGTGAGAAAGTGAGATATGTTTACCTTCAAGTCAGTTTTTTTTTGTCCTCTATAAGGAAAGACTTGAGCCGGGGTCTCAGCTGGTGAAATGAATTTGTTTCGGGAGTGACCAGTTAAGGAGATAGCGTGAATATACTCTCACCTCTCGGTGGATATACCTGATCTATCTGATCTCTGCATGCATTGCTAGGAAGGCTGGGTGGCTGTTGTTGAAACATGAGCCTTGTTGGGTTTAGTTTAGGTCTATTCAAGTGATAGTTTATAGAAGAGTTGTGTGGGGGTCAGCTAACGATGGCCTATTGAGGCACCCAGATACACGCATGGCTGCCGTGGCAACTCCCAACTTATCTTCCTGCCCCCAACTGTTTGTCACATCTCATCTATTGGCCAAGTTGGCAGGCCAGAATGATGAAACTGAGTGATTTCAGTTCCAGCCAACGGTTAGCAGGGACATCTATTTTCTTATAGGTTGTGTTGAAGTGGCACCAGTCGAGTTGTTGAAAGCTTCAAATTTTATACTAAAATTTGATTATAAATTAATTTTCATCAGACAATTATTTTATTATCAAAATGGTGACTTACTTATAGCAGTTTAAATTTTGATTAGCTAGAGTAGTAGTATATAATGGATATATGTATGTGAATTAGTTAAGAGCTTGGTGCCATTCTTGGACCATAGATATTTAGCTGACATCGAATGCTTACATCTGTAGAAACACATGGAAGGTTTTGTGTGGGCAACTGGTAGACTGCATTTCCTGTTTTACAATAATATTGAGCCTGGTGTATTGCAATGAAATATGTAGTTGTTACTTGTGAATGAGGAAGAGGAGACGCTGTGAAGTCGTTGAGAGAAATATTGTACCGTCCAAACCTAATTACATCATCATCACCTCCAGGCTATCGTAAACAGGAAGCTGTAGTCATCCGTCCACAAGAACTCTCGCACCCTCAGTATTTAGTAAAAATGGAGTATTTCCTCAAAGCATTCCAGTTTTTAATTTCATTTTCTTTTCTCTCTCACTCACGCAGTACTCTACGCTTGGGGGGGGGGGGGGGGGGGAGGGATGGGGTTCCCTTAAAACTGCCCTCCTTTCTTTTTTCAGGTTAAGGCGGGGGGGGGGGGGGGGGGGCAAGGATGTAGGTTCCATTACAACTGCACTCTCTAGCTGTTACAGGTTAAGACGTGCAGTGCGAGTGGGTGTGTAAGCCGGTGTTGGGAAGAGTCAGAATGACGCTGAGTAGAGAGGAGGGGGCACAAGCTACTGATGGGCAACAGAATTGGAATGTTTTCATGCTGCCGTTTGTTTGAATTGAATGCGATGTGTACGTAGGAAGTGTGCACTTTGGTTCTTATGGTGGACTTGTCAAATATTTATGGGATATGCTGTTTAGTTTCAACATAAGTGAGAAGATTTGTAACATTTTCCTATTTTCCTTAACTTGTTTGTAATTAGAAGCTGATTTACCAATAATGCCATTTGTACTTGTACATCAAACAATAATCACCCCTCCCCTTCCTCCGGCCCAGACTTAAACCTTCACAGCTATTTCACTTGTGGTGGCAGCTAGTGGTTGCCATGGGAATCAATTGTTGGTGCGAGTATTACTTTTTCCATACTGCCATTTCACGGTGCTGGCCAACTCTCTCAGTAAGGCGACACCCACTCACTTTAATTAGATTTTGGGAAATCTGAGAGTTGCAGCAGTCTTTCTCGGAACTGGAGGGAAAGGTGATGACCATTCTTCGCACACTTAGTGACACTTTCATCCAGTTAGAGTCGATAGCTGAAACTGATTTTGAAGAATGATTTATGTTTAGCTTACAGTATTTAGTTTACTGCCCTAAGTCTTCACTTCCTATCATTTTTGTTGGTGAAAACCTCCACGTGGTATTGGGTGAAGACTGAGGACATAGTTCCTACAGAATAATTTGTTATCTTTATCCAATGCTCGTGTACCTCACCGCTGATTCACAGCGACCTCATCATCTACTTACAATGCTGGGCAATGTAATTTTCTCTTTCTTCAAGGCAGTCGCTCGAATCTTTTCTGCTAAAAAGGATAATCAGCTTTAATGAGCTTGTTGGAATGCTGTCGGGATAATGGGGTACTCCTTGCATTAGCCATAAATGTCATGCCTTGCTAGTCAATGTCTGCTACATGAATAGCCAGTTCTGTGTGTGTTGGGTTTACTCGTCGTCTGAAGGCGACACGAGGTATGCGTTCCGGGGAAGTTTGACGAGATGTTGTGTGTGCGGGTGACTGGCTTACAGCTGTTAAATGATGCAATGAAGTAGTGCACGTGGTGATATTATGTGTGCGTGAGTTTGGTTTGTGTGTGTGTGTGTTTTGTTGCTGTTGGTTGTTTATTGTGTGTGTATGCATGTGTGTGTGTGTGTGTGTGTGTGTGCGTGTGCATGTGTGACAAGACCACCATTGTTACTCTGTTTTTATTACATCCGTCTCAAAGAAACCAAGAGATCCTTGATGGTTCATTAAGTTCTTTTTAAAGGGGGTAATTGTGGGACAGAGACAGCTATTAATGATGGCATGCGAGTGTTTGTATTCTTTAGACACGGAACAAAAACAAGCATTCCAGTTGAACTGTTTCGTGCATCCCATTTTAAGTGTATATGTGCACGAGAGTTCACCAAAACTGACAAACCTTACTACCACAAGTACAAAACAAACACAAACAAACAAACATACTCTTCTAGGCTGGTTGCCATGGACTATACTACCATAGAAATACTACACTCGTGAGTGTCACCTGACACCTCCTTAAGAGCCTCGCAGTGCCTAGACTTTATGTGTGAGTGGTCAGTTAGTGTCGCCTTAAAGCTCCCATTTGTTTGGATAGGTCTTCCTCATATGATCCCACACAAGTGAGCGTGGGGGAGTGTGCGAGGAGAGTCACCTGGAGGGAGTCATGTTTAATTTGATCTATATCCCCCCACTTATTCTCGTATCCTGCGTCCTGCCTTGAAGAGCCCTAAGTGTGTGAGGATATTGGTCAGTTACATCCACCACTTCCTGAGCACCCAGCTGTTTTAGGAAATCTTTAGGAAGTCTATGCATAGGTTGGAGATACACTGTAATTGCTGCATCGTTTCATTGAAGTGGATGTACAGTGTGGGTGGCAAGGTCTAAACATAAAATGTTGGTAGGTTCTCTTCTCTTTCTCCCCTTTGTCTTGTCGCAGATGTCTGCAGTCTTTTGAAGATCACACGTTGAGGTCAAGGTGTAAAATCGATCTCATGTGCAAGAATTTTCCTTTTTCGTGTACAGGATTTGACCGTTTCGAGTTAGTCTGTGAGTTTGGCAAGCTAGTATTGGGAAACTTAGTAGCATAAGAAAGAAAGTTCTACCTAGCATTTATAGGAACTAATTCTTTCTGCACAGTTTGATATTGCATTCTCTTCACCAGTAGGGTGTATGTTTGGGATGCATGTGTGTGTGTGTGCATGTGTGTGTGTGTGTGTGTGTTTATTTGCGTGTGAACTGTGATGGGTGATCCTGTCAGCTGAGGTAGTCGTTGCTGCAGCTATTGCCTGGTTAACTGTGTGCATCAAAGCACTTCATTGGTGAGAAGGTTTAAGTCAAGTCTCATGGTATGTGTGAGAATGTGTGTGTGTGTGAGAGCGTGTGTATGTATGTGTGTGTGTGTGTGAAAGTGTAGGTGTGTGTGGGGGTGTGGTTTATGTTACATTTGAAACTGAATGTTTTGTATTAGTTATTACTTTGTTGTGGTTTGGAAATGCAGCATTGCCGTGTTTGCATGTGCAGATTATTTAGCTGCACTGGTGTCTAGTGACCAGTTCCCCTCTGTATGAAGCATGTGGACTTCGTAGTCATGCAGCGCTCTATTAACACAGCATGTGCATGCTTGCTCGATTCACACCTGTGCCACTAATTAGGCCATTTTCCCCCCCTCTCTCCTGGTGAATACAATTGGAGTGAGTAGTTGCTAGGGAGGTGTGGTAATGGGTTGGCTGGGATGTTAATTGGATTAGTTAGTGCTAGTTAGTGCCCGAGGCACCTTGTTTAGTGGTCTCCTATAATTCCAGTGCCCACGTTTTGGTTAGCTCTGAGTGTATGGCAGTTCTTGTCAATCCATTAGGAATGGAGTTGGTGGGGGAGGGGTGGGAAGGGGGATGAGGGTGGGGGAAAGAGGAGTATGTTTTGCATTGGTTGTCCCAGTAACCATTGACAAGATACTAAGTATATGTGTGTGTGCGTATGTGTGGTTATGGCTACGTTGTTGTCACTTTGCCTTTACACATAAGGATTAAAAAAAATTTAAAGGAGAAAGGCTGGTATTAATTTTCAATGTAGTTTTCATGTTGGTGTCTACGTGCTTGTTTCATTACATATGTCAGTCACTTAATAAAACTATGCGAGGAAAGTTGTTGGTTGGTTTGCTTCTCTCTCTTCTCTTAGCATTTCATATTTTTGCACTGTCATTGTATGGCCAATATTGCATACATTGTAGATATAAACATTATTTGTTTATAGCTTACTGATCGACTCTTTAATTAAAGTACATATATTTTATATACAACACTGGCCTACCACGTACATGCTTGTATGTATGATCTTCATCAAGTGCTGTATAAGGGGTCATGATGTGTGTGTGTGTGTGCATGTGCACATAGTGTGATGTAATCATGTTGGCAAGTGGAGGGAACATGTTTGGAGCCAATGTCACGGCGTATTACTCAAATTTGATTATTAGTCGTCGCTGCGATTAGTTTAGTAGACCATGCGTGAATCCAGGTCTTGGCACTGCTCTGTTCTGGCTGGACTAATATCATTTCAATATTTGTCCAGTCATCTGATGAGTCGGGAGTTCAAGGGAGAGGTTTCAAGTCTTCAATTATCTCCATTGTGCCACTGGCGGGTTAATGGAGTCAGCCTTTATCGGTTTTGGTTTTGGTTTATCGGTTATTAAAAATCTAATGAATTTCGTATGTGTGAGATCACAAATTGACCGGTTGCCAGGTGAGAGGTGCTAATTATCAATCGGCTGCCTCTGCTTATGGATAGTATTTCTTTTGTTCTGTGAGCATAGCTACAGAAACTCGTTACTTTCCATTTTTGTTTGTTATTTTTGTTTTTTGTTGTACAACTACTTTGTAACAAATCATTACTTTGCGCTAACAACGGATCTGGTTAGCATTACCAAGTGGTGCATGACTGTAACCATGACGACTTATGTCTCAGTCAACAATACGAAATGCGCCCTCCCCATCTTGATTTACACGCCATTTCCCACCGGAGACCCTAGCATTATTAATGGTTATTTTTCCCACCAGTAGGCGGGGAAGTATTGGCTACTCACCAACTTAGCAGTCGTTATATGAGAGTAACTCAACACCATCAATAAAAAATAAAAATAAAATAGAATTTTAGCTGTGTGTGTGTGTGTTGGTGTGTGTCTATTGCTTGGGGAAGTGGCATGGGTTTTGCAGGAGCACTTGGCAAAGACTTGGAGAGTGTTGTTTGTGTATGGCAGTGGTGGGAAGAAGGCAACTTGCAATGGCTACACAAGTATTCTTGGAATGTTGCTTTGCAGTTTCACTTTCTCAACTAATCCAAGTTTAATAATTAGCAATCGGTTGTGACTTGAGGTAGTAATTTATGTCATTCTGTCTTTCATGTTTCTTTGACAGCAGATATCTTTAAAAGAAACAGTATCCATGTATGAGGTATTTCTTGTTCTAGTTGCAATTTGAGATCGCATCTTTCTTTTTGCGAGTGCAGCTCTTGGAAACACTTCAGCTTGCAAGCAAGCAAGGGCAGTAAGTGAATCTGATGCTCAAACTATTTCTATTGAGATTTGGGATATAAATATTTGCTGTACATATATCGACTGGGTAGAGATATGGGTGGGTCTACACCCACCACTTGATGTACAGTATGTTGCCCCTAGCATGAGTGGGTGGGGCTAGATAATATTCACGACTATAAATATTTTTAAAAAGTAATGAATAGTACCCTAATAACACTCAAATATTTATTTACATCATTTTTTTACACTGATGATTACGGTTGTCTGTGGATCAACAATTGTCCAAAATGGCTACTGCTAAAGCTAAAGAAGACTTGATCCCCAGAAGAAAACCAAAGCAGCACCATTCCAGCTCCTCCTTGGAGGGGTCTAGCCAAGGAGGAGGCAAGAAGGGTGGTGGTAGTGGAAGCAAATCACGCAGGAGTAGTGAAAGCTCAGCTCAAAATGTCAAGAAGCAAAAGAAGAAATCTCAAGTAAGTTCCTCATCAAAGGAGACCACTTTGTCTGGCCAGGAGACAGGCAGAGGCAGTCTGTCCAGCAGTGATGCCAGCGTACTGTCCATGTCAGGTCATTTCACTAGTGAGGATGAAGGTATAGCCTCCAAGACTGTGAGTCATTCATCCAGTAAAGATGACCTAGAAGGAAGCTTGCTAAGCAATGGTGATGTCATGCATGACGATGACCAAGGTGAGTCCAATGACACAGTTACCACCGAGATGAGCAAGATTGATGAAGAAAGTGAGAAATCTGTAGCCGAGCATCTGCTGAAGGACTTCCAGGATCGTGACACTGGAAGCACGACCACTTTAACAGAGGAAACTACACTTCCGTTTACAGTGCTGCAGTCAAGCGGCCTTACAGGGGATATCCTTGATTCATCAGAACAGTATAAATTCCACGAGCAATCTTCCAGCAGTAACGAAGAAGATGCCGTATTCGAAGAAAACCCCACAGAGCAGTGTCAAGACACTGAGGAAAGGGCATACCTCAACGTTGACTTTCTCTACCCTTATCATCTTTTTCCTAACATTGCTAAAAATAGAGTCAAACATGCTGTAGATGTTGTGGAGAATGCTATTACTGCTGTCTTTGGCAACCATTCTAGGAGGATGAACAAACATTGCAACAGTATCAATTTTAGTGATGAAATTATAAAATTGACACACGATAACGTGAACTTGGAAAAACTGCTCAACGAGGTAAAAAAAGAGAAGAATGCCATGGAGTCAGACTTAAATGCGAAGTTGAGGAGTAAAGATGAAGTGATACGTCAACTAGAGCATGATACAAAAGAGTTTGATCAGCTTAAATTAGAAGCAGACTCACTTCGAGAAAGACTTAGTGGAAAAGAAAAGAAAATGTACGAGCTACAAAAGAAAATGCATGCAAGTACGAAAGAGTTGAGAGAATTCATCCCACCCTTAGCAGTTAATAGTGAGCGTTTCCGCATTAGGATGAAGGCCATTAATGACTGTCTTTCTGAGCTGGTCAAACTCAAGCCCGACAAGAAAGTGCTTGATGAAGTTTTGTCTCTCTACTGGAGTCGAATGCAAGAAAGGCCAAGCACAAGTAGATTTTGAAGCAAAACAAAAAATAACATAAAAAAAACTTGTCACTTGTTTAAAAATACTGAACTAGTTCATTTTTACATTGCCCCTTTTGTATGCTTTTTTTTAATGACTTAGCTACACATTATTTTTATGTGATTAAATAAAGTACACTTTTTGTGAACTATTGTTTGTCATTTTGCATGTGACAATTCCTTCACTTGGGTTGGGTCCTGAATCGTGACATAATGGGCTCATTTGTTAATTCAGTTGGTTTGTTTTGGCCTTGTATGTTCCTGCCCAAAATCTGCCCATAAATGAGATCAGCTGTGCAACTTATTACTGCATGAGCTTATTTCGTCAAACTTGATTTGAGGCATTCTTTATCACTGTCAGTAGATGTTTTCTTCTAAAGAAAAATGTTTCCTTGGTCTTTTAGTTACTGTGTTATTAATTTCTCATAGTTACATATATTGTTGCTGTAGACGTATCCGGTGAGAAGTTTCAAAATAGTTTGCTACCACTGGTTGGCGAATGAAGGTCATTTGTGTAGATATCATTTACATGAAAGGGTCAATATTGTCACTATTGGCAGTACACTGTTTGGACCTTGTTTAACTAAGATTGGACTAGAGGTCATGTGATGCCACTCAGGGGAGCATGT
>WLWI01003229.1_pt1 | contig 13983 bp, 6 predicted proteins | sample 6701501 | NCBI WGS metagenome assembly WLWI01 (sample SAMN12718690, study PRJNA515312) | sponge metagenome | isolation source: marine sponge | host: Mycale hentscheli | place: New Zealand: South Island, Marlborough, Capsize Point | collected 2014-11-01
AACACACAGAGGAATGTAACATGTCATGTGGAAGCAAACAAGGCTATAGGTTTTTGGGGCATTATTCTGAATGATGGAACTCCAATGAGGTTTGTACCAGCACAAGTATTTCCTGGTATTACTGCAAGATATGTGAATGGAGTTACTAATACATTATTAATAACAGTAAACACAACAGAGATATCAGTGACAGGATTAAGTTGCTACAGTATAGTGAATCTTACTCTAGTTCCAAATACTATAGATGTGACTATTTATGGTGAGTATGTATTGAAAGAATTATGTAGTAGCTAAATAACTATTTACATTTCGCCTTGGGTAGGCATACATATTATAATTGCATGCATTTTGTCTGTGGAATGCACTGCTGTTTTCAAATCAATTATCATATAAGCGACTATACAGTACAAAATCAAATCCATAACACAATTTTCTGTGCAATAATAAAAAAAATTTTAGAAATTTTTCATAGCTATTACGGAACCTAGTAATAATATAATATATAGCACACACATGATACACATGATGTTGGTTTTATAATTATTACTACTTTCAAATGCTTTGACATAATTCCTTCATAATAATTTTTAGGAAATCCAGATCCTTCATAGGAACTAATACTGTACAATACGTTCACATACAATTTTGTTAAGTAGCCTCATTACTATTATCAAAACTTAATTAGCTAACACTGACTGTATATTATAAACATATTAATACCTTTCTAATAAAGCTATTATTTATAGTTTTTCCTAACACTTGTAATATAAGTCAGTCTGACTATAAACAGTTCCATTTTAGCATTCAATCAAGGTACTACTCTAGTAGTTCAGTGCAGCTTTTTTGCTAAGGAAATAGATATGAATATAATCAATATTTGGATATGATGAAGTGAATATACACTAAATGAGCATTGCATAAAAATATGAATAATAATCAGCTATGATTAGGACTCACAGTGCTGTTGTTTTAAACTTAACTATAATTTTTTACAGCTAGATATTAAAGTTGTTGAGGGAAGACAAAATTATTTGACTCAAATTTGTCACTTAAAACTTATCTTTTGTCACCTTTGACCCCATAACTCGTCAATAAAATTCAAAATATTATAGTAAATTATATATTTCTGACAGGCATCCCTGATAAACCAAGTAAATTGAATTTATTCCTGAAAAGCTCTTCATTGCTGACATCATGGGTTTATAGAATCATTCCTACAGTATCTGTTGACTTCACTATTACTCTCACATTCTTGTGTCCCAGTCAATTGAATGACATCACTGAGTATGTAAGTGATACTGACTCCTATAACTTCACACTGGAAGTAGTGAGGTCATGTGATCCCTTTACCATGTGTATCACAGCTAGTAATATAGTAGGACAAAGTCCACCTTCATGTGTAAACAAGACTCTACCCTACATACTTTCTACAAATGATATTGAATATTCATTATTTAGAGTTGGTGATCCTACTCATTAAATTTGACAATACAGGTAATTGTGTACAATATTATACAATAGTAGCTGATTATAATTGCTCTGTTGTTGTTTAGATGTCAAATTGTCAAGTAGAAGATAGCAATTTGATGTTTGTTTTGCTTCAAAGTCAAAATGCTACTCTGCCTACATTGTCATCAGAATTTGCTGTAATTAATTCAGTGCCAACGGTTACAATTGCACGTTTAAATATAAAATCTGTTTACAACTTAACTATTGTATCTAACAACAGCTTAGGAATAGCATTCTCTGTATCTCAACAATTTTGTGAGTTAATTAAAAATTGCTTGATCTCACATTTCATTTTTAACAATTATTTTGCATTAGGTACAAATGATATTGAGGGAGTTAATGTTTGTTCTACAATGATGACTGGAATATATAACATATCATGTGACTATATCATAGGATGTAATTATAGTGGATGTTCCTATCAATTATCATCTACAAATAGTACTATCAATGGTTCTATAATAGGAAAGAATTACGAGGTAGTGAGTGTTGATGTAAATACACAATATAACCTCACTGTCACTGATATTAATGGAGAAGATGTGATTTCAATGCAACAATTGTATATTCATTTCATATTTTTATGCTCACCTTTAACAGGTCAGGAAGACAAAAAATAATTTTGTAGTAACTATTATCAATGTTTTATGTAGATGTGGAAACTACAACTTTCAGTTTAGCAACAATTGATAATAATAACATATTAATTACATCTGTAACAGTTGGAGTAATGGTGCCTTTTTTCATGATTGTAGTCATGGTAGTGGCTGTTGTCACTTTTGTACTTCTAATCAGGAATGGTAAGATACAATGATATGGCAAGAATTATTATTACATGAATGATTGTTGTTGACAATAGATACGTTTTCATGTAGAACAAGAGGAAAGTAAGTATCTAACAAATTTATATGCTAATAATTTATCAAAATATACTTGTATGAAGATCTGATGCAAGGAATACAAAAGCTGAAGATGTACTTATGCAAGAAAGAAAAATTTTATAGCTACACGTGTCCATAAAATACAATTTATGTATTTGATCTTATAGAGTTCTTTAATATCATTGATATTCTACAAGCATTGCATAAGTGCATTATCGAGAAAACATGTTAAAATACATTGTACTTTATTTAAATAGAAATAGAAATAAAATTAAATAGGAATCCAAAAATATGTGAATTTTAATGAGCCGATATTCAGTTATTGTAACTTATAATTTATTTGTCAAAAATATCCATATTAAAATATAAATGAACTGTAAATTTATTAAATCGGTGTATAAAATTAGGAGAGAAAATAATAATAAATAATTAGTGATATGCTTTCACGTTATATTTAGATTGGTCTTCAGTATGACAACAATGTATCATAATGGTGTAGTTAATGTCATTTCTACTCCATCAACCGATGACTTCACCTGTGAGACTAATCAGTCATATGACATCGTTAAGAAAAAATATCATCCCACTATATCACAGTCTAGTCCTGTTCCACTTTATGAAAGTGTGCAATAGAACTAAGTTTGATCTTCATGACAATGATTCACTTATATTTTTTGTGTTAATTTATCATTAATGTTTAGTGTATTTATAGTACATGTGTAGTACTCTAACAATAATCACAATTTATTATAGTATTGTTAGTTTAGCTGTTGTGAATTTGTTGCAGCATAAATTAAGCTTTAATATGTTTGATGTTGTTGAGTTTTCCGTCTTCCTATATATTTCTGATAATGTCTAAGTATGTGACACTTACTTAACAAACATACAGCAACCCCTTACCTATAGCATAGCTTGGAAAAATACATTTCAAATTTTTGTACATACTCATCCTTACATGCGTAATCTCCAGTGATCAGTTTTGAAAAACTCATGAAGTTGTTTAAACATTACAAGAAAATTCTATATAGCTAAATTTGTAAAGTAATATTATAGCTACTTTTGTCAGAAGTTACAACTAGCTACCATACAAAATTTAGTGAAGTTTTTTTTTTATAATCTACTTGGATGAACTGAATACCAACAAACAATGTAGATAGCATATACTCTGTAAATAGTATTTTGCTATTGGTGTAAACCAATTATATGTAAAACATCTGAATCAATCCTGTAATGGTACACAACACATTGGATAGGGAATGATACAGAAAGTGTATCAATACAGGATGTAATACATGATCTCAATAATTAAATACAAGTAGAGTGATACCGCTAATAGACATAATATACCACAGTAACGCAAAAATTGTTTATAATGGTTTGTTCTTCCTACGTTGTATTACATAAACATAAGTATACTTCAGTGTCTATATTATTGTTAACTGACCGACCAATCATTCTTTAATCAAGAAGAGAAGTAAACTTTCAATATGATGTGAACAGTGCATAGCTACTAAACATTCTAGAGAAGGGAGAACTCACATATACAGTTTGTTTGTTTTTGCACAAACCAACTTAGCTAAACACCATTTGGACAAGATCTTAAAACATAAGTGACTCATTGCTCTTGTGTAGTCCTGGGGTCATAAATCCCAGTGTTATTAGCCTTGATGTTGGTATAAATGTGGGGATTTTAGGTTCTCATTACTACTTTATATTGTTTAAGTTTATAATGAAATTGAAGTCACCTGCATGTCTAACATAAGAAGGTCAATCATGCAACTCTCAAAATGAAATATTAAGAGGTATATAATAAAACAAACTGTCAAGGAATAACTATGAAAATTAATATGCCATGAAAGGTGAATTTTGTGACCTCAACTTATTTACAATTAAATTTTCACTATACCCATACTTAAACTTTATCTATCATTAATCATGACTGTCATGTCACTCAATATAGTATATTGTGGTTCATTTCCATATGAGGAGTAAACATCAACTCAAGTAAAACTTTGGGAAGTTATCATGTTTACAAAACTTGTAAAATTTTGCACAACAGTGCTCTTATAGTTTGTGTTGTCAGGTTAAAGTATCATTCTATTTCAGTGTGCTTGATAAGGTTTCAATAACACTTATATTTTCAACCACTTATCATAATCATTTCTCAGTTATTAAAATTTTTATTCTATTTCTATTACTAATTCATCATAACAGTGCAGTTAACAAACAATTAATCATGACAATGAACGATTTCTTATTAAAGACCTACTTTTATTCTCAATCAACTTACATTATTTTTATAACAATAATAAAGAAGCGGGTACTTATCACATAATATCAATGCAATTTCATAAATACAAGACTGTTGATCACTTATCATTCAGTAGTTCAGCATTATTGCTGATAGTCATAGTTATAATGGTTAAAAATAGCAGCAGTGTAAAGTTTTACATGGTAATTATTTTATTGGACACAAAAGTGACAGTGAATCAGCCAATAACAAAATACATTAATCAGAAAACAGATAATAATGTACTGTTTCTAATGCAGTGTCTAAAACATGTTTTCCCTTGGATTTTTTTAGCTCATAAAAAATAATTCTACTAACCTTTTAAATTGTTGGAAAAATTATTCACGTACTTAAGTGTTAATACACTGAGTCTTCAGCAAGCTATTTTATTATTAATAATGTATTCCTTGTGAATATCTACATTATATTTTTGTTCAAATTGTAACAAGTGCAAACTGAAGAATGCTAGATGAATAAATTATTTACACATTGCCTAAAAACTGAGAATCAACAAAAAGGGAAGTTTGAGACTATTATGATATTGGCTTTGGCTATAATCTAAGATACATTTTAAACTCGTGTTGAGGTCACCAAATATGGCAATTTAATGTGAATCTCATGTAAGGAAACGGATTGTATATTTACCAATGTGTAGCACATTAATATCATGGATATTAATGTGAATTTAGTGTTCCTTCATAGGAAATTAATAGTTTGTAGTCATCAGTTGCCACAATGGTCCTCAATTATTTTCATTTTTGTAGAATTAAAACAATGTTTTGTCAATTTTTTTTTAAATTCTTAAGAAAGTGACAAAATGCTTAAATGGTATTAGAATTGTATATATGTTTTCATTGGCCAAAAAAAGTTATGTCATATGAATGGAGGTATTAGCTGCATATGGCATTATCCTCAATAATTAAGCTCAAAAGTGTATTATTTGTGGTATTCCTGAAAGTTATTGTGTCATTAATTGTAATACATAATAGTGAATTCAATAGGAACATCAGTGGCAGGGTTGAGTTTCAAAACATTTGTTGCTATAAATAACATAACTTAATTATTGTATATGAATAATCACAATATCTAATACAATTTTTAAAATTTATGTTTTAAATTACTTTGTGTGTGTGTCGTGGTGACTAAGGTGATAGATAGAAAAATAGAGACTGTTTATACTTTAACGGCAGACATATGCATTGCAACACTTGTAACAAATTGCTTTTTAAGTATTTATTATTGGATTATGAGAAAACAATTATTATTTCACGTTTTCTCAACAATTTAATTGTTTTAATGTGACATCCTGTGCATATTAAAAAATGTTAAAATCTCAATTTTTTTTAAATTTCTCAAGGAACTAGTTAAATAAAAACTACGCTCATTGTGCATAATGAATTTGCAATAATATTCTATATATACTTTTTAAACCACTTATTTTAAAATATTCACACTGGTTACAGCATTTGTTTTATTTCTCAGTTTCATCAGAAATTAGTTAATAAAATGAATCATCACACTAAATCGTAATACATTGTATACCCACTTTCATTTTCAATAAAAAACAATAAAGCATGTTGCATAATATATAATAATATGTATCATACTTCTTACATGAGTCAGAGTGTGATATGGTGAAATATTTCCTGAGCAGGCTAATATATTATTATGAGTCAGAGGTGAGAGAAAATAAACCCTGAGAGTGAAACATCATGCATATCACTCTGAAGAGTGAGGTTTATTTCATGTTATATACCTTCACTAAAGTAGTTTTATGGTAACTCTTGGTGTAAAGTTGGCCTTAAATCTCTCTAGGGGCTTCCCATACTCCAAGCTAATATTTTAGCAGGTTGGATGGCTCCACTAGAATATGGTAGCTGTAAAAATCCTGAAAGCTTGTAAGCCAGGCCAGTTGCTATAACTACTCGGGTAATGAGCTTGCATGCAGACATGAATAAACCTTTAGCATCAGAAAAAAATCATATTTACCCTTACGTTACGCCATCCTTAATTGTAACAATGAAATTACATTTTTTTAGAATGCTGTTATTATTATTATATTCCTTCTTAATATATACATTATATTTATGTTGAGGTGGTCACAACTACAAACGGAAGAAATATTACTCATATTTATAACTATAATAGTTTTTAATTCCATGAGAAATGGTCTGGGTTCATGTAGCGGGCAAAAATTATCACTCAAGGGAGGAGAAAATGAAGGTTCCTTGACAGTGATACACTTCACATCAGGCGGCAAATTTGGTGCTCTTGAAGTATTACCGGATCTTCCATGTTTACAACTACTATGTCTGCCGCGGCTCTTCCCTTTACCCTGCCCTCTATCACTCCTCCCTCTACCCTGCCCTCTACCCTTCCCTCTGCCACTCCTCCCTCTCCCTCTCCTACCACCTTTTCTACCTGCTCCTTGTCTCAGAACTTCGCCTGTTGCACTATCACTACTATCCATGCTAACATCACTGAATTCCCCACTATTGTTCCTGCCTTCCATGTTACTTACACTTGCATTACTATCTTCCCTACTACTTATATTTACTGAACTACTTGCATCATCACATTCCATACCACTACTATAGTCATATCCAGAACTCTCATGCTCCTCCTCACTCTCACTGCTAGAATTCAGTACCTCATATACTATATTTTCCTTCCTACTTTCATTCACATTCTGAATTGCATCCAACTCACTACTGTCTTCAGCGCTTAATGAAGAATGTTCACCAAAAAAATTGCACATCCACTTATGCAAGAACTTCCAGGCCCAGTAACTCCAGATATAACCTTCTTGGCCTACTTCACTACAACTGGAGCAGGAAAGCGACGGATATTCTTCTTCGCCAGTAAGTAGGCTAAGAACCTCAGCCACACTAAGCTGTTTCTTGATCATGTTTTCAAAAAAAATTGGGAAACATTTTTTAAATCTAATTATAGTAAAAACAATCAACAGGGCAATAGAAGCACGGGCGACAAGATTGTAATATTGAAATGAAGCTACTACTTGAGATCACACTGGAAAATATTCTTGAAAAATGTGTATTTAAATTTACAAAATCAGTTGGCTATTACATGTTAGTGTAAGGGTGTGTTTTCATGTATGTGGTGTTTTTGTTGTAGTTGGCGAGTGTTAAGCATTAGGATATCTTTGTGTAAGTAATTAATGTGATATGATTGTTTTTTCATTTGTATTGTAGGTTGTGAAATTTATTATCAACAGTGATAAACAATTTTCAGCAACAAGTTCACCTGACTTTTAGACATAGTATGTGTTACTTTTCAACCAAACTTTAATATCATCGTAACTTAATTTTACACGGTAAGTGTATATTATTTCTACATATTTTTTCTTTGTGTGTCAGCAATTTATATTTTTTTGGTGACTCAGCAATTTATAAGTTACTAAAACAATAGTATACAACTACACAATAATAGCTACAACTGAGTAAAATGTGAAATTCATCATTTGTTTTTCGTAAGACTAACTATAGTTTACCATAATTATTATGATTTAGGATTGTATAAGATTACAATAAACCATGAGCAGACTACAAGTGACAGGGAAGACCAACTTTTTACTGGGTAGTGTACATGCAGTGAACTATGAGTGACGCGAAGTATTCTAATTTAGAGTTTACTTTCATGTTTTGCTTATGATTTACTGTCCAGTACACCATTGATAAAACTTAAGTAAGTCATATTACAAATGCTATATTGTTAGGTAAACATGCTTGTTATAGCAGTACAATAGTTCGGCATGTTCTTCGGAAGGTGATGGACTGCAAACAGTGTTCTTCTCAATGTTTCTACACTGAAACAATTACTTGTCAAAGCTGTACTTGGATCCACTTTTCCTAATAGTTGAAAGTGTTGTTAAGTTATAAATTGAAAAGTTAGCATGCTCAGTTGAATCACTGGTGTGCTACCATCAGCTGGGTATGAGGTGGATGTAGAACCTGTTGACCATAAAGCTTTCCCTGTTGTACTTGCCTTATACTTGTAGACTATTTTAATTTTTCTCCTATATATTAGGAGAGAGGAGGGGGAGGTTACAAAATATGTCAGGTGGTTACAATTGGGGAATAGGCCTTCACAAGTTAGTACATGGGCAAGGTGTCAGCTTAATTTGGGGTTATTGCATTAATATGAGATTCACAAAACAATCAGCCAAACAAAAATTGTGGCACCATCTGGTCTTTGTAACGTATGGTCTTTATAACGTATTCTATCACTATCTTGAGCCATATCAGATAGTAAGGTTCTGTACACAGTCTAAATTGCTTCCCTACACGTTCATTACATTTCTGAAACAAGTTTCCTATAGGGTTTCTAGACAGCAGTGCTTATTGAAATTTTGCCAAATACTACAATGATTATAATAATTATGAATAAGATGGAATAAGCAGGCATTTGTAGAGATGTGGAGTAAGCACTTTCAGGTTGTCACAAACTTGTGAAACACTTGTAGTACTTCACGGCCATCTGTGTTAAGTCACAAGTTCTGTAGGAGGGTAACTCAAGTCTCCTTCAAAATAAAGCCCTGTATGAGAAGTATGACTAGCAGCCTGTGCGCAGTGTGATGAGGTGAAATTCCTCAAGTAAAAGCAAGATGGTATCTTCCAGGCTAGAGGAAAGTTATTTTAAGGATTAGCCAGCTCTGATAACCACTTAATTCGATGCCTAGTGAGACAAAATATCTAACCTCTTCCCCAAACACTTACATTCTTTCCAATTTAAAGTTTAGGGGTGGGGCCAACAGTAAGCATTTGCAGACCTTTAATATTTTTTTTATATTTTGATTGCTTTATTACACTATATTGGTTTTAACTACACAGTATCAGGAGTTTACACCCATGATCAAGGTTAAAATAGAAATTGAAAATTATCTTCAGAGGGATACTAATACTGCAATTTCTTGAAAGATATACCTAGCTAGCTATACCAGTAAAAATTTTCACCAAGTTTCTTGACTAATTAGAGTGCTTAGGGCAAGTGGCATAAAGGACTCTCGCTGAGTAAACAAGTTCACAAAAAGAAATATTATTGTCTAACTTGATTATAATAATTATATAGCTTATTATAATATGAGTTGAGGCTATATTGAAATTTTAGAACTGGCTTATGTAGATATTCACAAGGAATACATTATTAATATTTAAATAACTTGCTGAAGACTGAATGTAGGAGGTACGTGAATAATTTTTCCAACAATCTATAAGGTTAGTAGAATTATTTTTTATGAGCTAAAAAAATCCAATGAAAACAATAAGTTTTAGACTCTGTATTAGAAACAGTCATCATAATCTTTGTTCTGATTAATGTATTTTGATATTGGCTGATTCACAGTCACTTTTGTGTCCAATAAAATAATTACCATGTAAACATCTACACTGCTGCTATTTTTAACAATTACAGCTATATACTTGACATTACACAAAAAAAGTTATAATTGAGGATGAAGTAAATCAGTATTAAAGCAATATTATCAGCAATAATGCTGAACTATTGAATGATAAGTGATCAACAGTCTTGTATTTATGAGATTGCATTGATATTATGTGATAAATACCCACTTCTTTATTTTTGTTATAAAAATAACGTAAGTTGATGATGGAGAATAAAAGTAAGTCTTTAGTAAGAAATCATTCATTGTCATGAAAAATTGTTTTATTAACTGCACCGTTATGATGAATTAGAGAATAAAATTTTAATAACTGAGAAATGCTTATGATAAGTGGTTGAAAATATGTGTTATTGAAACCTTATCAAGCACAATGAAATAGAATGATAGTAACCTGACAACACAATCTATAAGAGCATTGTTGTGCAAAAATTTTGAAGTTTTGTACACATGATAACTTCCCAAAGTTTTACTTCTTGAGTGTGATGTTTACTCCTAATATGGAAACGAACCACAATATATTATATTGAGTGACATGACAGTCACGATTAATTGTAGTTTAAGGGTACATTGTATATAGTGAAAATTTAATTGTAAATAAGTTGAGGTCACAAAATTCACCTTTCATGGCATATTAATTTTCATAGTTATTCCTTGACAGTTTGTTTTGTACCTCTTAATATTTCATTTTGAGAGTTGCATGATTGACCTTCTGATGTTAGACATGCAGGTGACTTCAATTTCATTATAGACTTAAACATTCTTGTGCATTCTTGTGTAATATAAAGTAGTAATAAGAACCTAAAATCCACAATTTTATACCACATCAGCGCTAATAACACTGGGATTTATGACCCAAGAACTACACAAGAGCAATGAGTCACATAATATGTTTTAAGATCTTGTCCAAAATGGTGTTTGAATTCTACAACATGTTTACCTAAGTTGGTTTGGGAAAAAAAACAAAAAACTGTATATGTGAATTTTGCCTTCTCTAGAATGTTTTGTAGCTATGCACTGTTCACATCATATTGAAAGTTTACTTTTCTTCTTGATTAAAGAATGATTGGTCGGTCAGTTAACAATAATATAGACACTGAAGTATACTTGTGTTTATGTAATACAGCGTAGGAAGAACAAACCATAACAATTTTTTTTTGCGTTACTGTGGTATCTTGTGCCTATTAACGGTATCACCCTACTGGTATTTAATTATTGAAATCATGTATATTACATCCTGTATTAATATACTTTCTGTATCATTCCCTATCCAATGAGTTGTGTACAATTATGGGATTGATTCAGATGTTTTACACATAATTGGTTAACACCAAAAGCAAAATACTATTTACACAGTATACTATCTACATTGTCTGTTGGTATTAGGTTCATCCAAGTAGATTATAAAAAACACTTCCCTAAAGTTTATATGGTAGCTAGTTGTAATTTCTGACAAAGGTAGCTATAATATTACAGTACAAATTTAGCAATATAGAAAGTATTTTCTTGTAATGTATAAACAACTTCATGAGTTTTTCAAAACTGATCACTGGAGAATACTCATGTAAGGATGAGTATGTACAAAAATTTGGATTTTATTTTTCCAAGCTATGCTATAGGTAAGGGGTTGCTGTATGTTTGTTAAGAAGTATCACATACTTAGCCATTATCATAATATTATATAGGAAGACGGAAAAACTCAACAACATCAAACATATTAAAGTTTAATTTATGCTACAACAAATTCACAACAGCTAAACTAACAATATAATAAATTGTGATTTTTTTAGAGTACTACACAAGTACCAGAAATACACTAGACATTAATGATAAATTAACACAAAAAATATAAGTGAATCATTGTCATGAAGATCAAACTTAGTTCTATTGCACACTTTCATAAAGTGGAACAGGACTAGACTGTGATACAGTGGAATGACATTTTTTCTTAACGATGTCATATGACAGATTAGTCTCACAGGTGAAGTCATTAGTTGGTGGAGTAGAAATGACATTTACTACACCATATGATACATTGTTGTCATACTGAAGACAATTCTAAATATAACGTGAAAGCATATCACTAATTATTTATCATTATTTTCTCTCCTTCTAATTTTATACACCGATTTAATAAATTTGCAGTTCATGTATATTTTAATATCAATATTTTTGACTAATAAATTATAAGTTACAGTAACTGAATATCGGCTCATTAAAATTCACATATTTTTGGATTCCTATTTAATTGTATTTCTACTTCTATTTAAATAAAGTAAAATGTATTTTAAAATTTTTTCTTGATAATGCACTTAGGCAATGCTTGTAGAATATCAATGATATTAAAGAGCTCTATAAGATCAAATACAAAAAATGTATTTTATGGACACGTGTAGCTATAATATTTTTTTTTTTTACATACGTACATCTGCAGCTTTTGTTTTCCTTGCATCAGATCTTCATACAAGTATATTTTCATAAATTATTAACATATAAATTTGTTAGATACTTACTTTCCTCTTGTTCTACATGAAAACTTATCTATTGACAACACATTCATTCATGTAATAATAATCCTTGCCATATCATTGTATCTTACCATTCCTGATTAGAAGTACAAAAGTGACAACAGCCACTACCATTACCACAATCATGAAAAAAGGCACTAATACTCCAACTGTTATAGATGTAATTAATATGTTATTATTATTAATTGTAAGTAAACTGAAACTTGTAGTTTCGGCACCTACGTAAAAACATTGATAATGGTTACCACAAAAATGTTTTTGTTTTCCTGACCAGTTATAGGTGAGCATAAAAATATGAAATGAATATACAATTGTTGCATTGAAATCACATCTTCTCCATAAATATCAGTGACAGTGAGGTTATATTGTGTATTTACATCAACACTCACTACCTCGTAATTCTTTCCTATTATAGAACCATTGATAGTACTATTAGTAGATGATAATTTATAGGAACATCCACTATAATTACATCCTATATAGTCACATGATATGTTATATATTCCAGTCATCATTGTAGAACAAATATTAACTCCTGCAATGTCATTTGTACCTAATAATAAGATGATATCCACATAAATAATGGATGTATGCTTAGCAAATGTTCATAAACTTACAGAATTGCTGAGATTCAGAGAATGCTATTCCTAAACTGTTGTTAGATATAATTGTTAAGTTGTAAATTATTCTCATACTTAAATCTGAAATAATAGCAGTCAACACTGAGTTAGTTGGAATAACTTCTGATGACAATGTAGGCAGAGTTGTATTTTGAGTTTCAAGCAAAGCAAACAAATTGTTACCATCTAGTGGACAATCTGCTGTCTAAACATTTAACAAAGTAATTAAAATAAGCCACTATTGTATACTATTATACATAAGTACCTGTATTATTGTCAGATTTAATGAGTAGGAGTCCCCCACTCTAAATAATGAATATTCAATATCATTTGTAGAAGGTATGTAAGGTAGAGTCTTGTTTGCACATGAAGGTGGACTTTGTCCTACTATATTAGTAGCTGTGATACACACGGTAAAGTGAAAAACACCACATCCCCAAAAAATTGATCATCATAGTGTTTCAAAAAATTTGCTCTTTAAGCTGGAAAAACTGTAAACATTGATAACTCCACGATATCTGGACATCATATCAAGTATTTTAAGCCAAGGCGCCACCTAAGATTTGACTTTGGTGGCTCTAGATATCAATTTTTACTAAAAATGGTTAGCTTTATAGTTTTGATTTTAGTTTTAGTCTTTATTCAAGAGCTCTATGACTATTAGTTTTTAGTTTTAGTTATCATCCTATGTGAAATTTAGTTCTGATTAGTTTACTAAAATGTTTTAGGTGTAACTAAA
>WLWI01003230.1_pt1 | contig 13980 bp, 9 predicted proteins | sample 6701501 | NCBI WGS metagenome assembly WLWI01 (sample SAMN12718690, study PRJNA515312) | sponge metagenome | isolation source: marine sponge | host: Mycale hentscheli | place: New Zealand: South Island, Marlborough, Capsize Point | collected 2014-11-01
CCTGTTATTACAAGACTCGATGTCACAACACACTACTACAGTTATACGTCTGCAGACCATGATGAAGATCTTAGCCAAATGAAAAGCTTTACTCCCATAATAAATAATAATAAATAATAATAATAATAATAATAATCATAGTCATAATAATAGTAATAAAAATGATGATAATAAGCACTTAGCCACAGACAGTAAAGCTTGCATCAAAATACCATCAGATCACAAGTTTGTGATGACTAGATGAGTTGGTTATCCATTCTTTCTTCCTCCCTCCCACAGCATTCTAACATAAACCCATCACTTCATACAACAAACAAACCCCACTCACAATCTGATACGCACTCGTGCATACATACACACACATGTCCATACACATGCATGTGCCGACATACCCACCCTATCACCTATGCATGTATGACAGTCAACAACAAGCATTCAGTCCATGCTTCTGTTCGTGCTCTAATCTAGTACAGGTAGTTGTGCCAGTGTACAAATCTCTTCACAACTCAAAATAAAATTAAATATGTAAAAAATAAAGTTGAATTTGTCCACTTATGTAAGACAGACACTCGAGCAATAACCAATCACCTGAAAAAAGAGGTTTTTGATCAGCTAGTATATTTCACAAGATAGCGTAAACTTGACAAGCCCATGCCAAGCAAGCTGATCAGTTCTAACTAAACTACCTATAAATGTTGACACAAACCACAAAATTCACCACCAGAGTCCACAAATATACAAGCATTAGCCACCCACACACCAACAAACTTGTAATCAGTATGCACCACTTCAGAATTCTCAGTAACAATATGCTCTGCCCAGCATAGCCACGAACTGGTCAATAGTAATAGATGTTGTTCAAACTTAGTGCTGCCTACATTTCCTTGCATACAACCAATTAGTATGCTCCAGGTCATCTGGTCTCTCTGTGTACAGCCAAGGAAAGGTGCTTTACTCCAAGGTGACAATAGGTCTGGCTTATCTGCACCTTACTACCGGCAGAACATTTATCAGAGTGGGAGTTCAGTTAAAAAATAAATAAAATAAATAAATAAAAGCAGCAATGTTTGGAGCCTACACCTGCCGAACCATGAGTTGTGACCACATATCGTAGCAGCCATTCACACCTGAATGGAGGCTTGTTAGGCAGCACTCCTTAGCTGGCCGCACAGTAGGGTGCCTATGGCCACCATCTTCCAACAAGAGCGCTCTCAATAAGTGACAACTTTACACACAAAGAAAACAAAATATTAACAATTATCGATACTTTCATCATCCAATTAAGTAGCCGTGCATGCTTTCCCCTTAAAATATTAAAATCCTAATTCCTCCAATTCAGCCTCTGTATGCAGCCTCAAAAAACAACAACATTAAATAAACAATTGCTGTTGTCATTAGGATCATTTGGGTACAGTTTGCAACTTATTACTTATGTCCCTCCATTAGTAGTGTATTGGGCCCCTGGCCAATCTTAATTAGATATGTGTTGAGATATAATTGTGGGTGTGCCTAGTCCTATGGTCCAAGTAGCCAGGTCAGAGAGGCTGTTCAACAGCTGTATTTGGTAAGTGAGTTGCTACTGTTGATATACAATAACCCAGCCACAAAGAAACTCGTGAAATTCTATTTTGAATAACAGGAAAACGCAAGATAATATTACGTTTATCGCGGCTGATCCCTCATTTGTATGCCTATGATAACTTCGCACTTACTCCAATTGTTAAACCCAATCTGGTCTTAACTTCACGACTTAACAGTATTGTTCTACAGTTGGTGTGCTTGCAACATTGATGTGAATGAAAAGGGCCCACCGTGTGATATTAAAATAAAACTTGTGTTCCCGGGGCATTGCCAAATAATGAAAAGATATTGATGTGCTTGTTTTATTCAATAAGGGAAACTACAGGATTGGATATGACATGAATGCAAGCTATGAATCGTTTATTTGTTGTCTGCCAACAGAAACTGATAATGGTCTCACAAATGATGATCCATCTAGAAATCTGATTGAAAAAAAAAATTAGGCCTATAAGTGAATTGATCAGATCAACCACATAGACTTGTCAGAAATTAAGTCTAATAAGAATGGTTTATTATAAAACTGAGTTGTCAAACACAAGACAACTTCACTTTCCATGGAAAGTTACATTTCTGGATCCACAACTAACTTATAATATTACTACCCTAACCATAAAATGACATTACAATGACAAAGTAATAATTAATTAAGAAGCCTTATTCTACTAGCCTCGAGTAAGAAAACTACAAGTTATCTAAAAGTGACTAACCTCAGCCGTATTGAAATACATTCATCATAATAATTATAAGGCACACACTAAGTACCATACTAACCACACACTAGCACAAACTATAAAAACACTTGTCACTACGAATATTGCACAGCCATTTAATGAGCTATTACCCTGCAGCCCATATAACCGCTGGGAACACAAGCTACTACTAACATTCTGAAATAACACACCTTCGGCATGTCTGTGGCACTCTCCTCGGGAAGTTTGGGTGCGCCACCGGGTCCCTTTCCTACATTCTTGCCCTTTCTCCTTTTCTTCGTCTTTTTCTTAGTACCAGTGTTGTATGACGACTCGCTCATTCTAGCCGGACTTTCTTAATGGATAAGCATAACAAAAAACGGCCAACGACACAAAGAAATATAGCGAGGAGGAGCAGGAAGCTCCGAAGATGAGCCGATGATGGCTGACAATTAGAGTGTCTCTAATCAATGCCCACTATGTTTTTATATAATACTTTTTACTACGCGCACCGCCCAGTTTGCGCTACACACTTCTGCGTGCCACCACTACCACCAAACGGCGTTACACGCCGTGTTGCAACTCCAACTGGGTGTGGTCACATTTTACGCATGCGCATCGATAACACTCAATATTCATAAAATCCTCATGTGACTCGTGATTAGTTCAATTGAGTTATTTTTTGTAAATCAAATTTTAATACATCAAATAATAATGGCTGGACACTGGAAGAGGGAAGAAAGAAAAGCTGAAAGGGTATATTAATTAATTTTCAGAATTATCATTTCAGATTATCCTTATTTTCAGCAAGAGGAACGTCTAGAGAGGCAGGAAGCTAGGCTGCACACTAAAGCAGTGAATGCAGCACTACATGGAAATATTGGGCAGGCCATTCATTTGGAGGTAAAAATTTTTTTTGCATTAAGTGGGGGGGTGACACTATTTAAATTGCTACTAAAGCCTCATTGATATTTTTTTTAATTGCGTATCCACAGGCTAAGTCTCAACAAAAGCATCACCAGGCAGAGCAAGCTGGCCACAAAGCAGATGTGGCCCATGACCTAGCTCATCATAATCACCACCATCACCATGGTGGACCCGGTCCTCACCACGGCCCCCATCACCACGGTCCTGGGCACCATCACCATGGTCACCATCATCATTAGGAGAATTTGTACCATATAATTGTATTGACAAATTTACTATTTTGAGAACCAAATGTTTGAATGTACATTTCATGTATATTTATACTGATAGTTTTGGAGCGATATTTCAACAGCGGAAGTGGAAACCTCAAGAGACTTTTTTAGCATCACACAGATTTGTGGATAAACAATGCGTGGCCTCTAAGAGTACAACTCTGTGTAGTACGGAGCACTAGTCTGAGACCAATCCAATTAGGTCTGTGAAGGTGAAGCTGTAATTGCACTACTACATTGCACCACATTCCAAGATGAAAAGTTTAACAGTAAAGAACGTATTTAACAAGTTTACTTGAATCATCACATCTATCAAAATTATCCTGCTTGCTTGCTGAGTGGACTAACCCCACCAACCAAAACCTTGTTAAAACTGCATTAACCAACAAGCCAAGCATCATTGAAATTTCAATTGTGTACACCACGAAAAGTTCATTTCAAACCATACTTATTTGCATCAAAAAATTTTCCCCCCAAACAGTAATGATGGAATGTACAGACAATGAGAAACAAAAGAGGCAGCACAACCAATCAAAAGTCACATTGTTCATGCCACCAGCACACAAGCTCCGCCAACTTCCTTGATTTTTCTTTCTGCTGTCCGACTGAAAAATTTGGCTTTTACAATCACTGGCTGTTTTGGAAGATATCCTTTACCAAGGACCTTGTAGTAGCCCTAAGGAAGACATACAATCATCACTTTTAAGCAACCACACTACTCAAAAAAAGTTCATAATTACAAGCTCAGCACAGGTCATTGCTACAGCTATCAAGTTAATCAACATTGAATAATTATACACACATCCACACCACTCTATAATGCCACTATAAAATACTATACAACTGGAACTACACTCCAGATATAAGCCCCCATAACCCACAAGACATTTACCTGATGCAACACAAGCCTACATATGCTACTATCAATTAATTACTACTGCATCCCTCGAGCACATGACACAAGTTAATGACCGCTACAAAATTCACCACTTTAAGATCATAAAAAGAAACCTTTTACTAGTTGCGCTACTCAAACCCCATTTTGCTATGATACCATACGTTTCAGTAAAGTAAAAAGCAACAAGTTAACTGGAGTTAATTGGAATGATGTTTATCATGAACAAGGAAGAGTGACAATGTAAAAAATGTCCAATCAACTATGTCGTTTGTTGTGTGTGTTCGGGGAAATAATACAGTATCACTTACAGCTCTGACGGCGTCAATGATGGGGGCCTTGTCTGTTTTGTCTTTGTACTGCTGGCGAGTTTGCTCTGACACTAAAGACCAAATCTTGTCTAAATTTATCGTCGGGCAAAAATACTTGTTTCTCTTCAAATGGATATGACGCATGCCCACTTTACCGAAGTACCCTGGATGGCTAGAGAAAGAAGGAAATACTACGAGTTAATATGACGAGTGTGAACCACTAGCTTACTAAACACTGATTACTAGTATTCTAAACATATCACACTGAACACTGATTACTAGCTTACTAAACATATCACACTGAACACTGATTACTAGTATTCTAAACTTTGGTATTTCAACGCTTGGAAGTGCTCTAGCTTATACACATTCAAGCTGCCCAGCTGACACATTCCAGAGGCGTGGTCTACCCAAAGATGCCGCACAAATGTCACTATAGCTTGTGTTAGTACGACTAATCTTACCATACTTGAAATTGACACTTAAAATTACAAAGTAGCAAGTTACAGGAACAAATTACTAACATGGCTCGGAAATAAGAGCTCCATAAAGAATTTATAAGTACCCTTGCCACTTCCCAAAGGTAATACAGTTGTATGAAAGTTCTTAGTATATTATATAAAAATTAAAAAAAGTCAAAAAAATTTTTTTTTTGCTAGATGGCCATGGGCAGCTTACTTTCTAACCTCACAATATTTTCTTTTAGCAAACTTCAATCTCAATGACTTGAAAACGGTCCATGTGTGTCATACCGTATGTTTTACGAATGATCAGATATATTTCATGGAACATCTCAGTTAAGAGACACCAATTGTTCAATGCTACTCTAAAACCTTACAATATCATGTCAGAACTTACTATTTGTCAAAATTGATTCTGTGGTGATGCTGGCCTCCAGCATTTCCTCTTCCTCCAGGATGCTTCCTGTGTTTCCCTTTACCATACAACACAACAATCATGTGAAACAAAGAAAGGGCATTATATTTCAACAACTTCAATGTTTTTTTTTGTTTTTTTATCTCCCACAACGCCTAGACTTCCTCTTGTGAGATTGCCGACTGTAACCTAAAAGCAATAGCAATAACCTCAACTTTCTCTACGAGGAGTGCCATAGGGTAATTATTGGTAAATGGTCTGCCTTAGCAAGACTTTTCCAGTTATAAACAGTACTGAAATTAATCCCCTGATATTTTCATTTGTTATACTCTGTGCATTGTATACCAGTTATTGAGTATATCTCTACCCACGTATGCGAATATATCTAAGTGTTCGGTCTTTATCAGCCATTCTTATAGACAATATCAACAACAGATTTGGTGAAAACCACAATTACAATCCCTAGTCCTCGCACCTCATTGGAACTCAGTACAAACGGCTTTCATTATCACTTCAGTCAAGCACAATCAATATTGGTACTATGGAAGCCTTTATTTACTCGATAACTTCAATATCCTATTTTTGCTACCAGCAGCTTTGTCCTGCAAGTTGCTTAATCATAAATTGTCATAATATACACTTGTCCTAAATGCTACAGCACATGGAACCAGTGTTAAACCTACCCCTAGTTTCAAGATTGAATATTGTGGGTTATTTCAGGTGAACCTTTCGAGAATAACTGAACACCTGGCAGCCCCTTTTAAATAATGCACACCTAAGTGAATTTATTGATGATATTACTAATCCATTTTGACCCACTTTCCCTTCAAGGTTTTCACCTACAGATAAGTTCTAAGACATATAAATCGTACCGATACGTCCGTGGCCGTGACTGACATGCCCGCGAAGCTTCCTAGTTTTTCTTAATTTGGAAACCTATAGATTCACATACAGCAGGAACCTCAACTTTGCCACCACTCTGGCTTTACTGCCTGTAATGACAAGATTAACACAGATAGAAAACTCACCATCTTCAATACGTATTACGGAGCCACAAAGAGGAAGGTCTTAGCCCACGTGCACTGCCGTTGTATCCCCCCCGCAGGAGCGACGACCTCAGGTAACAACAAAATATGTTAAGCCAACGCAATCCATGGCACCTTATGTCAGTGTCAGAAGAAATAATCCCGTCAAGCTGAAATGGAATTAAATTTACCTGAGCTAATTCCCTGCCCTGCAGTCCAGAGTGACCAAGCATTTAGATCAGTTCGTATTTCTGAGCACATATCGCTCCTCCCAAGTTATGTGGGCAGGATAGCTGAAGGAGTCATAGAGCACCTCAACAACAAGGTGTTGTCATACTCCCCACAACTTCATGGAGTGATGCTGTCCTATTCAAAGCCTGTGGTTCTGCAGAGCAAGGGAAGAATCTATGACGAGCATCCCCACATTCACCTGGACATAAGCTACACTGCTTATGTCTTTCGTCCCCTTCTGGGAGGCGTGCTCTATGGCACGGTAAATAAGATGGGTGTGGACCACATAGGTTGTTTGGCATACGACTGCTTTAATGTTTCTATCATAACGGGAGACATAGCCTCTTTGTCTAAAAAGAATGGAGTTAGTAAGAGACACAGACATCTTGAGGAAGGTGCAGTGGTGAAGTTTCGAGTTGTTGCTATTAACGTACCCACCAGTGGGGAGGTATTGTCACTTACTGGAGAACTCGTTACAAAGAAGATGCATAAAAAAAAGCGGAAAAAGTCCTCACTTCCAGAGGAAGCCGATTAAATCTTCTTCTTTTTTCATTGATTGTTATAGTATCATATTTATCACAGCATTATCTAATACTACTGCATATTACTGATTCTGTCTTGACAAAGTCCTCATTGCACTAACCTGGCACTGCATTGTGACCAGTATTTTTGTGTGGCCCATAATTCTAGCATTGTAAGCGAACCGCAATGCAAGTATGAATACGTAATATTACGCAAAATACGAGCTGTGTGACGTGAACGGTTTGGTGCTGCTGAGTCAGCGTAATTGCATGATAGTGTGGTAACAAGCTAGAATTTTAGCGAAACATTCGTACTGTTTAGTTTGTTAATGGCTAACAACGTAAGCTAAAGAGGTCTGCTCTGTTTTCTTTCTAGTCAGCGAATTGAAGAAAAGCGGCGACTACTGAGAGTGAGGCTCTCATCCGGTAAACTTCAACAGTTCTGTTCTTTACTCGGTAAGTGATAGGTGTGTGTGATATGGTCGGGCTTGTACCTTGTAGTTATTGAGGGTGGTTTAGCTTTTTCATGTTTAGCTTGTGTGTACATAGTGTAATCTCGACTACTTTAAATAGCCTATTAATGAAGGGTCACCGCTCACTACTTTTGAGAATTCGAGACCTCTTCTTGTATTGTGTTTAGGGTGAGCCAAAACCTCGGGTTTGCTTGCCAATTAGCTTTGTTTGATGACAAATAAAATCATGCTGTTCATTGGACCACACATAAATAGCTAGTACAGTGAGTGGCAGGTAGTTTGTACACAAAGCTTGTGGTGGTGGCATTAGCATCACTGGCAGGCTTTTTGCTTGGCATCAGGACTATTATTAGAGACTGGGTGTCAGTGTGAACTGCCACTGTTCATGCAGGCTGGAGTAAAACAATATGTGTAAAATTTAAAGTGATTGGTGAAAGTTTGTGTCAGTCTTTGTGTTAGGAGATCATTGTATATCACTAAGTTACTCTCATAATAGTAGGACTGGTGCATGTAAAATGAAACATTCAACACATTAGTGGTGGTGCCACTTGATGTTTTTTTAATTGTCAAATGGTCAAGCAATCATCCTATATGTTTTTAAATAATATAGTCGATGATGTGATGTTGTGTTCGTGTACGGAAATTACTTAAAATGTAAAATTCAACAATTGATACTTGTGCATACGTAATCAGTCACCAGTGACCAAGGTTTAATTTGAAAATCCAGAAATAATAAGTTTTTTGTGAGTTTGGCATCTCACATTCCTATGTGGGTTTCTCATTACTGGAATGATTCAGAGACAATTTCAGGAGAAGATTCTGATTTTTTTCTTCTTCTTAGAGTAACAGTCCAATGGAATTATGTGATACATCTGGTACAGGAATATCATTAGTTATTCATTTTGTTTTAGTCTTGTAGACGCTTCTTTGCCGATACACACACAGGCCTACTAAAGCAACAAAGCAGTTTAACTCAATGAAGCAAAACTTTGAGACTGTACACATTTCATCATTTCCATTGTTAAAGTTATATACTTGTTTTATTGTACTGGCATGTCACACTCATGCAGCCACAGTTTACTTATTGGTTGTTTCCTAACCAGTGGTGACTCTATTCTGAATGTCTTTAGATGATTTCATTGTAGCTTGGATAAAGACAATTCTCCACATTAAAAAAAACAACACTTTTCTCTTGTCTGAACATTATTTGAGAAGGATTTCAGACCCACTGTGTTCAAATGAGTGTTAGTTTCGGAGCTGTACGTATGTTTGCATGTATGTTAACAAGGTACCTCTAATTGTTATATAAATATCCGGTCACTTTTGTGGGGAGATTCCTGAGTGGACCCGACATAGGACATGCTTGGAGGGAGTCATGTAAAGCACTTGACCTTGTCATTGTAGCAGAGACAAGATGGTGGAAGATTCAACCCAGTGATTTCATGATCTCTACCCTTCATTGGGCATGGTGGGCGTCAGTTTTTGCGTTAATACTTCTAAAGCACCAGCTAAACCCACAACTTGTTTATTTTCTCTCTCTCTCTCTTTTTTTTTTTTTTTTTTTTTTTTGCAAAACTCTTGTTTTTAATTAACTTCAGTTTTATTGCATCATATAATTTGTGAGATTGTTTTGTATTTGATTAGTCTTCTCTCTCGCCTATCATTGTGAATACTATGCTTTTATGTTGTTTGGTTTTGTCTCTTATGAGAAATCATTATGTTCTATTTATTTTATTATTTTACAGCTAATAGACATGTCCAACAAGAGGATGAATCACATGACCAACCGATCAGGTCATGTGACTCCAACTATGTCCCCCATGATGGCCCCACAAGGATCGGCTGGTTTTCCGATGCTGCCCAGTTACAATTTCCCTCCTCAGGGTGTGACAGGCATGCCCAGAGTGCCTGGCATGAGGCCCCAACAACAGCAACAGCAGCCATTTCCTGGCAACATCCCGGCAAGCTTCCACAATGTTGTGGCTGGAGGTGGTGGTCACGCGTCTGGTGGCGGTTTGGCTCAGCCTGCTGTGGAGCAGACGAGGAAGCCTGAGAAAGCCCCCCCACCCAAGAGGGCTAAGCTGTGAGTGATAGCGATTCACATGGTGGGATGGGGTGTGGTGTGTACATGAGCTATGTGAGATGTTTACTGGGAAAGTAAAGATTGGAGTTAATTTTTTGTCTTCTCTAATAAAATGAAGCAGGTCACAGGGACTAGTACTGCTCAAGGGGGTCAGGAGATGGGGGTGTTAAAGACATAGTATAGTCTGTATTATCAATGTCTATATCCAAATTGATTAAACCGTACTTTTTAATCTCATTAACATTTTTGAAATTTCAGGGGGTGCTTATGATTTCCATGAAATTAATGAAAATTTAGTGTCAAATGTAACCATTAAGGTCATAATAGGAGAGCATGATCTTTTTCTAAAAGGCCTAAAAATAGCTCCCAGTATGAAACCTTGAATGGGTGGACAGGATGTATTGACTTCATTGTGGCCAGTTTTTCCCATTCAAAGACTCAATCATAATTATGAAATTATGTCAGTCAACACTGTGTCTCAGGGCTTCATTTAACCCCCTTCTAGAAATTGTTCACAGTGCTGCTTTGACTTAGCAACATGAAATCAGCATAGTTTTGCATATTAAGTTGTTTTTGCCCTTCCTGATTTGTTATGCAACCCTGATTCTCATCCCTGGATTAAACCATTCCAGCTACTGAATTCTCATTCCAACTACTAAATCTGTAATTATTAACCCTCAGCGCGCATGCGCGAGAGGGTTATAGTAGTCGTCCTGTCTGTTTGTCTGTCTGTCTGTCTGTCTGTCTGTCACGCTCTGATTTTGGAGATTACTGACAATTAACAGTTGATTTAGGTATGAACTTACTCAGGACGAAGATTTAAGACCTTTTATTGTGCTACTTTTTTTAATTTCGGGCTATTCGTTGAGAAAAAGCGAAGCTTTCAACTCCGCGTAGGTACCAGCTTTTATGGGCAACGCCCCCTAACGTCACGTCATAATCACGTGAGCAAATAATTTCTGCAGCCAGCGGTGTACTTAGCTTTATGCTCAGGCTCTAAGCGTTACTCCGGGGAAGTTAACGGAGTTGAAAGAAGTGAAGTTTCGCGTTGAAAATGTATGCAGGTAAGTGTTTCTGGCTAGTTTAGCTTCTTCTCTTATGAAGACAGCGTTTCCATGTACCATTTTCATTGGTTGAGCTATTTTGATACCTCACCTTCTTTTGGAAGGAGATTATATTGTACTAGATAGGTAGTGTTTAATAGCGCTGAGGGTTCGCACCTTTGGTGCTTCATTCCCACAGTAATCTCTGCTATGCTTTCAAAAGCTGTGGTCATAGGTGTTGTCATGGTAACAGTGGTGGCTTCATTATCACAAAGCTGGTGACAACCACAACAGTGTGTCTACTTGCATTTGAGTGTGTGTGTGTGTGTGTGTAGGGACCTGGATGATGGATCAGATCATGAAGACGGGAAGTTACGATCTGGTAGTAAACTCAGCACAGAAGAGAAGTAAGTGGTGTGGTGGGGGTGTGGGGAGAGGAGTGGCATCTTTGGATATTGTGACACTTTATTTTAATGTTGACCCTTTACCTCACAAGTGTGTCAAAGTATTTTTATCTAAGTTTGTAGTTTGGTTGTGTTATTTTGTGTTTTGTTTAGTTTTGTAATTTGATTGGTTCTTTGATGTAGACCTTGGGATATCTGATATCACTTGTGAGTATATTCATACTTGTGAGGTTGTCTTGTTTTGTTACATGCCATATACCGAATATTTGGTTCCGAATCATTGAGATTATAGGTATCCAATTTTGGTTCCCCCTTCTAGCATGAATCTCAACTGCTGCTTTGCAGCTAATTTCCAATTTAGATTCCTTTGCAGTCATGCATGATTGGAAATAAAGCGGCTGGTCTGTGAGTACAGAGTCAAGCAGGTTGGATAGTCGATTTTGGTGTTTGTTCTAGCTCTAAAAAATGAAAGTCTTAAAAAGGGGGTGGGGATTACAGTTTTATCCTACTCTACTCTAGTGAATGCAAACCACAAATTCTAGCATTTATTGTTGTTGTTTTTTTGTTTGTTTGTTTTAATTTCTTTGCTTACAGTGTGGTTGGGGATTAAACGATGTGTCTAACTATACCACCCATCATGATACTTGTTGCATAAGTCATGGACTAATGTCATGACGTGGTTTCCATTTGTCTTTTTAAGTCGTTGCGTAATGTGACAAGAAGTTGTGTCTCTGATGTGGCATCGTGCGAAAGGAAGTTATGTGACAGGAAGTTCTATGTGTTGGTATGTTCATGTTACAGGAAGTCCCAGCACTGCGAGGTTGAGAAGAAACGTCGTGAGCGTATGAACCGTTACATGTCAGAATTAGCCCAGATGATTCCTGCCTGTAATGCCGTTCCTCGACGCCTGGACAAACTCTCTATCCTCAAGATGACTGTTGATCACATGAAGGGTCTCCGTGGTGACCCTCACTCCTCTTTGGAATACAAGCCAGGGTTTTTGACAGATGAGGAGCTAAAGCAGTTGCTTGTGGAGGTGTGTGTGTATTAGAAAACAGAGAGTGGATTCACTTACCATAAGTAATTCACATCAATAGCATCAAAAATATTTCAGTTGTGGACAAAAAAAAGAAGAAAAATAAATTTTTTCTTCACATTTATTAACGCTTTTCTTGTTGAAACTTCCATAATGAAATAATATTACTTATGAGGGGGAAATGTTCATTAGGAGGGAGGGGGAGTAAATATAAGCATCACTTATTTATCCATGTTCACATCATTCTACATTTCTAAATTTCTGACATTGCTGCACGTAGCACTCTATTTAACATCTTATGTCAAAGTTGTTTTTTTGTTTGTTTTTGTTTTTGTTTTTCACTATTTCTTTTTCTGCAGCCTTCTTTTACTTATTAGATATATTATTCTCTCTCTTTTACAGGTTTTATTTTTTTATTTTTTATTTTTTTACCATACAGAATTAAAAAATGTTTGGCTCTGTATGGTTTTTTAAAAAAAGCCTGTGAAAGAGAGAGAGAGAGAATACATCTAAAAAAAAATTTTTTTTTGTTTTTCAGGCTGTATATAGGAACTATAATGAAGGTGCATACTTAACTAGTTGCTGGTTTTTTCATGCACTTTACAGTAATCCTAAATTTTCTACATTTTTACGTGTTTTTTTTATCCTAAATTTTCTACGTTTTTACATGTTTTCTTTTGTTCAATGTGAATATGAAAGTCAATGACTTATAGATATGTAACATTTTTATCTGCCCACCTGGCAACATAAATACACTATAGCAGCTGGCCACTGATGCCACTTCTGGACTCTCTGGTCCTTCAGTCAGATTAGTGGCATTTCTCAGAAGTTTTTTTTTTGTTTTGTTTTTTACATATTTTTTAACATTTTTCAGTTCATTTGCAGATGAAGCACTGGCTAACTATTGTATGTGAGACTGTATGATAATGATGATGATGATGATGATGATGATGATGATGATGATGATGATGATAATGATGATAATCATAGTAATAGTAATAATAAATGATAACTAATGTGATATTTTAGAGTTGTGTGTTACTATGAAGTAATGTGCTTAAAAAAATTCATAACCAAACATTAAAAATAAGCAACAATATAGTATTTACTAATCATTACATAAACTAGTACGTTTTTGGGTTAGTAAGTTATAAACACTTTAAATATTAACTTAAAATATTTATATGAGATTTAATGAAATGTGTGCAACTGCAACTGCTGGCTGAAGTTATGAGTTTGAGGATCAGATACGCAATACATTCAATTATATTGCCTGTAATAGAGTTTCATTTGTTACATATATTATATATTTACCTGTGGGTGTGGCCAGGCTGCCAATGCATTCATGATGATCATCGAGTGCTCCCAGGCTAAGCTGTTGTTCGTGTCTGATACCATTGGAGAAGTTCTGAATGAAGAACCCAAGAACTGGATGGGATCGTGCTTGTATGACCTACTGCATCCTAAGGTGGGACACTGGCTGGTGGGCGGGGAGAAGGGGACTCTGGCTGGTTGGCGGGGAGAAGGGGACTCGGGCTGGTGGGCGGGGAGAAGGGGACTCTGGCTGGTGGGCGGGGAGAAGGGGACTCTGGCTGGTGGGCGGGGAGAAGGGG
>WLWI01003231.1_pt1 | contig 13979 bp, 2 predicted proteins | sample 6701501 | NCBI WGS metagenome assembly WLWI01 (sample SAMN12718690, study PRJNA515312) | sponge metagenome | isolation source: marine sponge | host: Mycale hentscheli | place: New Zealand: South Island, Marlborough, Capsize Point | collected 2014-11-01
AGCATATATACCTCGTGTTCGACCAGAAACTGAACGCCAGTTTAACAATTCCGGTCGATTCAAACCAGGACTATATCCAGTTTATACTGTATATGTAGCCTTTTCGGGTTCTTCAGGGACGACTAGTCTAGCGCTAACTTCAGTTCCTGCCATCACGACCTTAAGTACGCCTGTTACAGGCACAACCACTATTCTGGGTCAGTCTGTTTCCGTTTCTATTCAGTTCAAGGAAACACGGGTCGAGGGCACAAAAGAGACTACCTTTACGCTGACCTCTTCTCTACCGCCTATGAGCCTTTTGACGTTTGCAGGGAATTTTACGAAAGTAAATCTGGAGTTTCTCCCTACCGTCACGCTCAGTGATTTGGCTCTTACGGCAAATTCTCAGACGAATTCATTTTCGATTAGTGCAACCGCATCAAATATTGATATAGGCATTACGACTATTCCTTTTTCTGTGGTTAAGTTAACAATGACAGATGTAGGCAGGTTTAACTTTACCTCTCTTGCGTTTTCCGGCAACTATACAAAAGGAAGTATTACAATTCCAGTATCTGTCGCTATTCCGCTAGGAGGAGGGCTTTTTCAACTCGCGTTTGGTTCCGAAAAAAATCCTATTGCACTTTCAGAAATCTCTGCTTTGGCGGCATTTGTTGGTGGCGATAGCTCAACTTTATTTAACGCACTTCCCCCGGACCTGCAAAACCTTGGCTTTGGTGTCAGAAATTTTGAAATTAGTTTTGATACATCAACCCAGGCGATTCATGGCGCATCAGTTACGATAGAGTCAACAAGGAAGTGGACGCTAATAGACGATGTTATTGAAGTCGACGACATCTGCGTATCATTGGGTATACAGCGCTTTAGCTATACCGCTGGAAAGAATGGTGCTGAGGGAAGCTGGGGTACCGAGAAAATTTCCTGGAGTGTATTCGGAACAGTTGGGCTTGGTAGTGTGAAAACAAACATTAGCGTGAACTGTAATTCCGTGAGCCTTGATGTTGATATTACACCTGTTAAGGGCATGTCTATAGCCGATCTTACAGCACTGTTTGGTGGAACTGACTTTATGAGTCACCTTCCAAAGGGCTTGAGTATTGTTGAAAACATCTCGTTGCAATATATTTTAGCCAGCATAACGCCTCCAGATCAAGCGACTCATACACCAGCGGTGATAAGGTCTCTTTCATTTAGCGTACAGACAACCAATACGTGGAATATTATTCCAGGCTGGTTGAGTGTTGAGCAAGTTGGAATCACCCCCACCATTTACAATCCATTTGCCAAAGCTACACGAGTAGTCACGATGCGAGTATTTGGGCGAATGACTTTTGATGATGTGCACATCTACCTCAATGGTGACTATCCTGACGGTGAGCTCATTGCCGATATACAGGATCTGACGCTCGGAGAGATAGCAGCCAGTTTTCTTCCACCAGAAACAACGGTGCCTGAACAAATCACTGACATTGCGTTTAGCAATATTCAACTGGCGCTTGACCCTTCCGCTAGTTCATATAGCATTTCTGCGATATCTGCGGGAACGTGGGTAATTACTAACAGCGAGCTTACTCTGTCAAATCTAATCATTAACGTTAACCACGATGGCAATACAGGGCACACTCTCTTTAACCCGATGGGCAACATCACGATTTCAGATTTAGAGTTTTTCTTATCGGCCGATAACAGTTCTGGAAGTTGGGTGTTGAGTGGCAATTCATGTTCGACAATTCACCTAACAGCTATTGTAGAGAATCTCTTTGGCTTTAGTTCGGCGCCACCATTAGTGCCTGATGTCGAAATTGCGGTACTTAGGGCAACCATCAATCATGGAACGAAAGACTATACTTTTAGCTGTTCTGTAGCAGTGGACTGGAGTAGTGATAAGTTTGGTGGTTTGCCTTTGCCTGAATTTCAAGCGTCTGTGAGTATTCGGTCGTCTATTAGAGATTCGAAACGCATCTATTCTGGAAGCTTAAAAGGCAAGACGACGATTGAAGGTGAAACGCTGTCTGTCCAATATGACTTTGTGCCAAACAGTAAAGATTTTAAGGCTTCCTATGATGGATTCACCTGCACTATTAAGAAAATAAACAGTGACACTATTATTGATTTGCAATTGGGTAGTTTAACGCTTGGATCGTTGGTTGAGTATGTCGCCCAAAAAGTTGATCCGGGAGTCTCGCTACAAAGCCCCTGGGATATTTTGAATGATATAGATCTTCACGATCTTATTATTCAGATGAATCTAACGAAAAAATCTGGAGGTGTATGGTTTGACTGTTCAAAAGATCTCGGTTTTCTTAACATTCAGGCGATAGGTATATTTTATCAAAAAGCAATCTCTGGGGGAGGCCGGAAGTCTATTGATATCAAGATACAAGGAGATTTTCTCGAAAAAACCTACACTAAAAATGAACCATTAAATTGGGATATTACGAAGAATAATGGCCCATCGATTGCGGGCAAAGGAAGCTCAATGTTTGATCTTCGCTACCTTGGAATAGGTCAGCATGTTGCGTTTACCTCTACTAAAAACCTGAACTCCATTTACGATGTGCTTCACGCATTGGGGGATTCGTATACGCCACCTAAACAGGCTAATGGGGTAGCCCCTCCTGGATCTGGGCATTCTGGAAATCCGCTGGCCGCAATTAAAGCTTTAGAATACGACGCAGCCAGTTCATGGCTTATAGGTGGTGACATCTCTCTCATTGACACCATAACGCTTGGTGTCATATTCAATGATCCAAAGCTCTAGCCTCTATCTTGCATTATCGGGTAAGCGCGCAAAAGCCCTTTCAGGGCTTAAATTTGAAATACTGTATAAGAAAATAACAGAATCTACGGGTGAGTACTATTTAAAGCTTCAACTCCCTAAAGAGATGCGTCATATGGATTTCGGTGATGTGGCGATAAGTCTCCCAATAGTTGAATTGAGCATATTTACCAATGGGAACTTCAAGATTGATTGCGGTTTTCCTTACCATTTTGATTTCTCGCAATCATTTGGTATTGGCGTTTTTCCCTTCGCTGGTGCTGGAGGGTTCTACTTCGGGTATCTTGACAGGGCGACTTCTACACAAGTTCCCGAGATCTCTAATGGCAGATTTGATCCAGTCATCGCTTTTGGTTTTGGGTTAAATATGGGGTTGGGGAAAAATATTCAGATGGGAATACTCACCGGTGGGTTTGATCTCACGGTGGATGGATTGCTTCAAGGTTGTATCGGTTTTTTCCATCCAAATAACCCGCTTACTCCAAAGGACAATTTCTATAAAATACAAGGAACGATCGCAATCGTTGCTAAGGTGTATGGTTCGATAAACTTCACAATCATTAATGCATCGTTTACGGTGATGGCTTATGCCAGCGCAAGGCTTACGCTTCAAAGCTTTGAGACTACTAATATTGAATTGCATGCTGGGGTGAGTGTTAACCTGACTATAAAGGTAGTATTCATCCACGTCCATCTGCATTTTAGTAAAACTATCAGTCATACCTTTACGATTGGAACACCAGGCACACCTCCCTGGAGTGTCAATACGCCTTCTCGCTCTTTAGGAAACCTTCAATCAAATGCGCCGGATGCTACGGTTATTTACCCTTTTGAATCCAAAGAATTATTAGAAGTTTTTCACGATAATGAAGACGTAAGTACCCCTGACACTGCGCTCAACTGGTCGGCTGCAAGCACAAAATGGGCAAATAAATACTACTCAAGTGTAAAACAACTCGATCTTACTTTTTCTCCAGCGATTACCAAAAAAGGAGGTGACGCACAGGTTGTGGCATTGCTTTTTATTGAAAATACTGTGCCGCAGCATTTAACAAACCCTTTTAACGTAATTTGCGAAGCTATATTTGCCTTTGCCCTGCAAGCCTATTACGACGTAGCTGCTCCAACAAATCTTCAATCACAAAAAGTGACCGTTGCGGATCTGACTGCCATTCTCTCTGGATGTGAAACTTCATTCAGCCTTTCTCAATTACAAACATACCTTCAAGGAAATATCAGTCTGAAAATAGGAACCGCTCCGACTACGGCAGATACCAAAATTCAAGGATCATTTTTCCCCATGCTCCCAGAACTTTCCTTAAGCTGCACGGGGTTAGCGAATACTATCGACTTTAGTAAACCAAAGCTGGATGCAGCATATCTTAAGAATATTGCTGCTTATTGCAATCTTATTATGGGAGGTGCTCCAGTTTCGACAGTTAGTAGTAGCGAATCCATTGCTACATTTATGTTCCATGACTATTTTTCTTTCATGATGAAAGAAACCATAGAAAAGGCTCGGGACCTGCTTGCTGCCTATTTGTACACTCCTTCAAGCAGCGATACCCTCACGACACTGTCGACAACATTTTCAAATTCAGAACTAAACAACAATGCTTTTCAAATTGCGATTGCTAAGGCAAACGCTACTCAACAGGTTCTTGACAGTTCTAAATCGCTCTCTATTCAACAATATATTTTTGCTACAAATCCTCAAAAAACACTTGCTGAAATAGCGGCACTGATTAGCTCTTCAATTACTGCAAGCGACCTTGCAACATACAATAAATATATTCCAGGTCTGGTTGCCCGGAACCAGAATATAAAGATTGCCTCTCTGTCTTATACCGTTCCAGCAAGCCAAACAATCGCTGACATAGCAGCGCAGTTTTTTACAACAAGTGCTAATGTAAAGCCACTATCAAACAGAGCAACAGGTAAGACCGTGATTGATACACTTCTTCCCCTTACTACCGTTGCTATTTCAAAAATCAGCTTTAGCACGACTGCAACGCTTGATACCTTAGAGGCGATAGCTCAGCATTTTAGTATTCCACCAATGGAAGTACTGTCACTTAATCCATTGCTTACTACAGCAGGGACAATCGCGGTGGGCACGCATGTTTCGATTCCGAATATTATGTACACCACTGCGCCAACGGACAAGGAGTCCATATTGTCATATTTTGGGGGCACATTAAAAAGCCCACCCGCAACGATTACAACGGGAACTGTACTAACTGTTAAAAATGCGAGTTATAAGACTAGACAGAATGACACCTTTGAGAGTATTGCTAATCACTTTTCTTTAGGGTCTGCTGCTGCTACGCCAAGTGTAACGGTAGCTGATATTATCGCTGGCAATGCAACTATAAAACTTCTCGCAACGACCATACAGTCACCGGTATTCTCGCATAAGATTAGTCAATCAGATACCTTACAAGGCATCGCAAATAAATATGGAATGACCGTTGCTGCGCTTGCAAACAACAATCTCACGATTCCTATGTTTGCTAAGCCCATAACTATTCCAAATGTGAGCCTTCCATTTTCAACTATACTTAGTACTCTGTCATCTAAATCGACGTTCACCACCATTGCAACCACTCTTTCCCGCTTTTTCTTCTACGGATTACGTCTTCCTGTTCCAGCTCAAACTTTTCCAGCTGACACCACACCGACAAGCATTCCACAATGGGCAGTACTTTCAACGAGTGGCCTGTATGAATTGACAGGGCAACAATTTGCGGCTCCAGATGTTACCTCGCCAGAACAGGAGAATGCTAGCATTACTCTTAGCTCTTCGGCTACGTGGGTTACCGTTCCTGCAGAAGCTATTCTCTTCTCGCTGTGGCAGAAATGTGAAATAGCACAAATTTCCAGTACTACATCGTCCTTCTCTGGTGTAACTCCAGTTAATACATATACAAAGTCACCTGCACGATTCACTCTAGAGCACCCTATTTATTGGCATTCCTCTCAAGCAATAGGTTATCAAAACCCTACTGCAGTTGAACAATCAACAAAAGGCCCACTTATCTGGTTTTTTCCTCAGGAGTTGAATGCCGCCTTGCCTAAAATGATCAGTCCAAAACTTGTCGTTGGCGAGCACATAGTGTGCCAAAGCAAAATGCAAACGTCAGACGTGGGTAATTATGCCTGGGCAACGACTCTACGACTGGGCTTAAAAAAAGTAAATGGAGAAAAAAACATATATTCTCTCGGCGCGCTTGACCCAAAAGATCAGAAACTTCTTGGTAGCCTTATTACCGAAGATCTCTCATCGGTGTCCGCATTTTTCGCATATTCTGGAGGAAATGGCATTACCTCCGATGTGAGCACGACAGTCGATAAAAAAGGCATTGTGCTCCTTAAAACAAGTCTTGCCACCGAGAAACAGGTGAAAACAAAAAAGACGGTTGTTCTTTCAATTAATTCTTCTTTCTCGCCGAGCGATTGGATGGGAAATCCCAGTGGTAAGAATAACTGGTGCTTTACCATGCCAGCCCCCAAAATTTTCACTGACACACAGAATGTTAGCAAAAGCGCTTATGTTGTCGGGTTTAGTGGAGCCGGGGGCGACTGGGGAACCGTTGCCTGGTGGCCAAATGGAGGCTCTATCACTATTCCTCTTGATGCTACCAAAATAACATTTTGGGCAGTAGGGAGAAAAGGCGGTGAGATCGTTCACTTTGGTTTCGGAACAGAAACAGAATATAAGCATGAATATACTTTGACGAAAGATTGGGCGAAATATTCTCTTATGCTTCCAGCCGGGTACTCGCAATCTGATCTCATGAATGGTGGAAAACTCGCTCCGTTCTATTGGGCTGTCGGGGCGGGAGATAACTCTGGTGACATTACCTTTGCTATTTCAGCAGAAACAACAGGGATTAATATCGTTAAGGTAGAACATGTACAAGAAAAAAGTGCTACGCCTCCTCCTTACGATGCAACTATTGCGGATCCTGCCAATTTTCTCAAAATACTTTGGCAATGTGGTGCACTTGAAGCAGATGGCTGTTACTTGTCTTATGCCACTGCTCAATACCCTGATGGACTCCCTTCTTCTGCTTTTAAAACACCAATAGAAGCGACAGTTTATTTGGTAATACCATCTCCGACGCCTACAAAATTACATGTTTTCAATAATGCTGTTATAACAAAAGAAGCAATTGATACAAGCTCAAGAGTCTTCTTCATTGAAGATGCTGGTATAACCAGAATGCTTCAGAAGTTCCCTGCAGGTCACGTAGGTTGGGAGTTTATTCAGAAAAAGACTATTCCTGAAGCCACTGTTTCATTTGCAGAGATGCTCTACAATATTTGTAAGCATCAATATGATTATGACAATTTCAATACAAGTGCGAGTATCAGCGCTAACCAGACATTTCTCAGCGAAACTGCCTGGAAAATAACAACCGCAGCAACTACGACAGGCGCTGATAATAATACGGTTTCCATCGGCTGGCATAACGCTTCCTGGAATCTTAGCTTCTCTGGGCTTTCGACGGCCACAAGTATCGTGTTTAAAGCGGTTGGACAAAATGGCGGGGAACAAATTAAAGTTGGAGTTGTACTTCCAGGTAACGATCGAAAACTCTCAAGCGTTATAACACTGACAAACGCCTGGGCAGAGTATAAGGTTTCTCTTAATGAGATTGACCTCCAACCCTCTGACTATAGCACTATTGCAACGCCATTTATCATCTATACCGATGAAGATTGCTCGAATGATGAGAGCGCGACTTTCTATATAGATCAAACGTATGGAATTGAATATTGGAAGTTCACCAAACCAACACTGGAGACGGTTACAACGTTAGATGTAGAAACTGGCTTCCAACATAACAACGGTAATGCGACGGGTGGTAGTAACGCACCTACGTGTAAAATGCAAGCAGAATCGTATTCTGATATTAACAGTGTTGCAAAAGCCGCAGTAGTTATGGATCTTACTGCAAACGGAGGGGGTGGTTTTACTGTCGGCTGGGAGTGGTTCGGGCAGGGGACGGTGTCAGTTGTTCCTTCAAACTCAACCGCGCTCTCATTTTGGGCTGTGGGGGAAAATGGTGGGGAAAAAGTAGTATTCGGGTGCTACAGTGGAAGTACAGAGGTATCAAGGTCTATTGTACTCACTACTACATGGACTCAGTATAGTATATCGCTTCCTACGGAGTTCACTTCCTTTTCGACGGGTAAGTATCCATTTTTATGGAAGTACGATGAGGATTCAGATATACACTTTGCGGTAGCTGTCGGTAGTAACGATCTTGTTTATACGAAAAAGAAGGTTGTGTATCCAACCGTTAATATTCAAAACTATACGGATCAACTCTTCCATCTTATTGGCAATCAAATTACGAATAAGACAGGTGTAGCCCTGAATGTGCAAGGGCTTCCTGTGGGGCCAACAACTCTTCCAGAAGATAAAATAACGAAGAGCATTAAGAATGATAACCACGTGTATTATCATCAAATTCTGCCTACTATTCCACGCCTGCAATCAAGCTCGCCTTTGTTTAGCGCCACTCCTGATTCTACTCAAAACCCTTATAAAAATATCGGGAAAAACTTTTATATAAACATTGATGCTCATGACATATTCGGGAATAAAAGCCAAATATCAGCAACGCCTGCAGAGCTTCCTTTACAATATTATGATCGCGTTATCGGTTTAAAAAGTTGGCCAAATACTGCTGCCTCCTTCCTGTTTGCAATGGGGGAACATCATCCCAAAATAAAGGTGTTTTTTGATTTTGCAGTAAACAAGTATTTTCCAGACGAAAACCGTTCTTTTTCGACGTGCATTCAGCACGCTAAAAGTGATAAAAATAAATACGCTCAAATTTACTATCAAATAAATGCTTCTGAAGCAAAGTTATCCGTTGACAGTTCGATAACACAATCCATTGCGACACAACCAACCAAAACGGATGTTCTCAAATACGTGGAAGGGGTTTACGCCTTCCTGGCTACAATTGATTATCTTTCTGAAAAACTGAACGCGGGTAATATTCCTTATCTCCGGCCTTGTATATCACTTGCTGGCAGTGAATTGACGACTGTTGATGAGTACATTGGTGCTTATTATTTGGATGCTGAACAGCTCGGAGAGCGAAACAAAAATGTTGCAGGGATATTTGATGGTCATACGGTTAACCTTCCGCAGTTGTGTGATGCACCTTTCAATAATACCTTAACCAGTATTTGTGCTCTAGCGAGGAAGGAGTTAAATATCACACTCACGGCAGTAGAGCTTGTAAACGCTATGGCAGAAAAAGCTGTATTGTCTTCAGGAGTAGTGCTCACTATTAAATCGGGTACACATTACACCATCAAGCCTCAAGACACGTTCAATAGTATCGTTACTGCATTTCATGCCGATAGCATAACCCTCACTGATTTGGCTACTAACAATGCTGCGGTGGAAAATATTTTTGTACAAAACTCAAGGTTGCTTCTTACTACTCAAACTACAACAGGAACAAGCGCAGCAACACTGTATCACTACAAAAAAAATGTAAGGGAAGTCCTTCGTATGCAGAATTACTTAATGCAAACCTGGACACCAGGCTTGGCTCAGTTAATATAACTATACCTGAAACGCTTCATCTTGGGAGCGACGGTACTACAGGCATTAGCATATTTCAGCCACAAACAGCAAAAAGCAGCCTTAGCACACTTGCTGCTGGAAATGAGGTCAGCACAGCTCTCGCTAATCGACAAATTCTCAAGGTACTTAATACTAGTGCGCTGGTGAATCTGAAACCAACGATAAATGGAACGCAAATGCCATTGTCCGTTCCTATACGGACAAATGAAACTTTCGGTACGCTCTATACGCATTTTATTGATCAGTTAGCAGCGAAAATTACGACTGATGATATTGATGTTGAGCTTAAAGGCATCAAGATATCAAAAAAAATCAAGGGAGCAGATGCTGCCCAGAGTATTCTTGGTAGTGAAATTACATTCTCTTTCTTTGCGCAACTTATTAGTGATCAAAAACTCATAGCAAAAGGCGCAGTGATGTTAATGCCACCAAAGGAGTATCATTTTTCATCTGCAGTGACAATGAAAAACATTACGACTACTTTAGAGATAACAGCCTCATTTAGTATAGATCGAGCATCTGCCCATCTAGACCCTAACCACAAAAAAGTGCAGGAAATTGCGTCGGTCACTGCAGATCTCAATCCAAATTTGAAAAGTAATACCGCGTCGAGTGGTACAGGGCTTAGCTTGCGGAGTTTTGCAGAAGATTGTGAAGCGGCAGCTGGGGGGGCTATAAAGGTAATGACAGGAAAAGATGCTTCCGGAAACGACGGGCTTCTTGCTGTGCCTTTAGGGAGTGCAATCACATATAGCCCAGAAAAGGAATTAGCATTCTTTGCACCTTTGCCACTGTCTAACGCGTTTCTAACGCGTTCGGACGTGCCAGTGAAGTCATATAACCCGGGTCAGGGTTTGTATACTACGCCTCCTAAAAACTTCGTGAAGGTCGATCTGGATAGTTGGGGAAGAACATTTCTTGATACGCTTGATGAGTTTCTACATCCAGCAAATGCCTTCGCTATACGGGAGATGAATAACGACAGGTATACGGCACTTGTTAGTGCAAAACAAAAGATCGCGCAAGCAATTTCAGCAAGTGTGGAACCAATCATTCAGAATCCTGAAGTGTCTGATTGGTCTGATCAACAGGCTCAGGCACAAGCAGTTCTTTATAAAGAGTTATTGGAGAAACTCTCGATGGCATATGAGGTAGATGCCATAGTCAACCAACCATTGACGGTTCAATCTTCAGACGTAGGGACTCCTCTTCTGAAGGGAAAGCCTCTTGTGAGTACGTATACTATTAGCAAAAAGAATACGTTTTACCACATGCAACAAGACCTTATCAGGATGAGTGGACAGCATATCTCACTTGACTATATGGCAACCGTACTTGCAGACGTCGCGGGCTTATTTATAGTTGACACAAAAGTCTCTATTGGGGGGCGAGATCCAATAACCATAAAGAAAACGGATACAATCACTATCCTGGCGGGAGAGTTTCGTATTTCTGCTGGGCAAGTTATTTCCGGGTTGTTAATGTCGGCCTGTCTTAACCCAGGCAAAGTTCTGGGTCTTTTGTGGATAACAACGAACCCTAAAGGCTGGAGTCTTACTCAGGTTGCAGAGTACTTTTCGGCGTCCATTTCTGAGCTGATTGATGCGAATAAGACAGTAAAGGGAATTTTAAAAGCAGGCGTAGTGATAAGCACTCATAAGCCATACACGATCAAAGATACGGATACATTTGGTAGTGTTCTTACAGCGCTCGAGGTGACTACAAGTGATCTTCCCAGTGGGTTGATAGAGAACGCTGATATTTTTGCAGGAAAGAAAATTGGCCTTTTAGTACTGCAGTCTACATGTACATTTTCAACAGCAACTGTTCCACTGGTAGAAGGTACTTCTATTCTGAGTTATCTCATCAGAGATTTAAAAGGCAGGGACGCGAATGCCAAAAATGTATTTTTCAATATGCAATATGCTATTAATGGTATGGAAATTCATGATGAACCAGTGAGTTTTGTCGTTCCTTTGGATGTTATGGAGTTAGGCACTACATGTGTGCCATTGCCTCTAAAAAAATGCCCAACGCCACCAACACTCATCGAGCAAAATGAGAAGACCAGGAAAAATATAACGACCATTGAAGATGCTAAGGAGTGGGAATACGGATTATCTTATTCAAAGGAAGAAAAATCTCAAGATGAAATTCTTGTAGAAGTACATTATAACCAGTCAAGGCATAGTGCCCCGTCGAATTTATCTTCATCAGCGAAAGAGAGTACCACACCTGACTTATTTGAGGCCCTGGCATGTTTTATGGAAGTGTACCAACCACTGCTGCTTGATCTTGATAAGGTAACTAAAGTGAAAAATTCACCGGCACTTTCAAATAGTACGGGTATCGCACTTACTGCATTTGCAAATATCGTACAACAAGTAGCCACTGCCTGGTCATCCTGGCCCGAGTCAAAGCAAATACTACCCAGGAGTGATGCTGATTTCACCTGTTCCATTAGTGAATATGTTGATGGAATAGGGAATCTTGAGATCGAGGTTACGAAAACTTCGGGCGATATACCGGGCAGTTATTCGCTCCCTCTCATTATTCCTGATGCATCATGCTGGACTCCTGTAGCCAACCCGTTTAACCCTCCACAACATAAAGAGACAGTCATTTACACATTTGCGCCTGTAGCTGATTCCCCGCTGGATAAAGTACATGTACGAACTATTTCTTTTAAAAAGCTAGATCTTTTGAATGTGGAGACGATGTGGACAGGGCTTTCTCTTGAGCGAAATAAAAATCTTGTGCTCGGTTACGAAACAGGCCCGGGATTTGTTTACACAACATCGGTAGTCAAATTCGTAAACAAAGTGGCCCCTACGGTGGTGTCAGATGACGCCCTTTCCATTGCGACTATAATTAAAGGAGGTACTGTCCTGACGCCTCAAAAAAGAACGCTAGTTGGGCATTTGAGTGCACTGTTCGAAAATCTTCTGGAAATGGGACTTCCATATCATGATGAGCATGGAAATTTGCATCTATTCGTCAATAAGCATTTTTATATAAAAATCACTTGCAGCTATATCTATGGAATCAATTCACAAGAAAGCACACCGCTGATTGTAAAGTCTCCAGTTCTGCATCATCCAGGGGTGAGTTTTACCATACATGATTGGGAGATGTCGGCAACAGCAGAGCAAAGTTTTGTTCAGAGACTTGCCGTGGCTATCCATGCCTGGCAAGAAACAAATAGCCCTGAAACTCATCAGGGCCAGTACGTTTTTGATCTGGCTGTGTTTAATGGTGCAAGCAAGGCACAAAAGGTTCTTAATTTCCTAACGGAAAATAATACATATAATCTTCCAGGGTCGATATCCAGGACAGAAATGCCGCTTAGTTTCTACGTACCTAATGAATATTGGACGACTCCTCCAAATAATCAGGAAGCGCCGTACTCTGTTAAGCGCTATGCAGAAAGAGCATTGGCATATTTTGGGGCAGATATCTATGACGTTGCCACTATGCAGGTAGCTCTTAGTCTGTATCCTAACTACAAAAGAGGTCTCACCGTTGCAGACAATTGGACAAAACGATTGCGCAGTGGATTTTCCGGAACTCTTGGTGATTATAAAGGTAAAAATGGAACAATTCGTGGGTGGACCACTACTGGGAAAAATGGAAATAATTTCAAGTATGGAGGTAACACTGGGATACCTATGCCAGTAGATGGCATGCAGGCGGCAGGTGCATATTTCTTTCGTATGATATCTGACCAATATGAATTTAATGACCCCTTAACAGGAGATCATCTCTGGCCCGGCAAATACAAAAAGAGTAACACCGGTAGTAAAAAATTGGATGGAACTCCAATGACGTGGATTGATTGGAAACCTATCACAGGAGAAAATGCCTGGGCGGCTTTCATCGGCCCGCTGCAACTCCTCTACCGTAAGACGGGCGCATTACCCACATTTGACAGTCCAGAGGTGCAGTTGGCACTCTCTGTATTGCCAGCATATGATGACATGCAGTGGAAAGATCCGAGTGACTCCAGCAGGCGAGGTGCAATTTTTTATGCGCCGGAAAACTCAGCAGCAAATATACCTGGTCAACTAGTGAACCCGTACGGAGTGTCTAATGAAAATAATTTTTCAAGCTACGGTGGATTAACCATTCTTATGCAGATTCTTTCTGCAGCGTATGTGAATGAAAAAGAGGCATCAAAAAAACCGTTGATTGAAGCACAATTCAGTAAAGTCAAAGAATTAGCCTCAGGCATAAAGTCGTACTTCGCTGAGAATCTTTGCTATAAAGACTCGAGCACGGGAAGCAATAAGGGCAAGTACTTTTTCTATACAGGAGGGGAATACGGAACACAAGCAACAGGAAACACGGGCACATTTACAGGTGGGGGTCCTGGCTATATGTTTGCTGTTGACGTTCATACCTGGGGCTGTGCAGTTTTGGGTGTTAAGAATGTTGATACGTGGTTTGGCACACATAAGTAGTCGTTCCTGAAGAACCCGAAAAGGCTACATATACAGTATAAACTGGATATAGTCCTGGTTTGAATCGACCGGAATTGTTAAACTGGCGTTCAGTTTCTGGTCGAACACGAGGTATATATGCTAC
>WLWI01003232.1_pt1 | contig 13978 bp, 6 predicted proteins | sample 6701501 | NCBI WGS metagenome assembly WLWI01 (sample SAMN12718690, study PRJNA515312) | sponge metagenome | isolation source: marine sponge | host: Mycale hentscheli | place: New Zealand: South Island, Marlborough, Capsize Point | collected 2014-11-01
TCTACAAGTAAATATATGAGTGGTAAAATTTTTACTTGGGGCAACTAACTCAGTCTGGTTGACCACGTGCATTAGTTTTACATCAGTGCTTGTCATTTCAGGAAGGGTATTCGCTGAGGTAATATTTGAAGCAGTGTGCTGGCTATCATCGTCCTGACATGTAACTTCGGAATCAAAGTTTGATCTTGTTGTGGTGACTATTAAAACAGAGTCCATACATACTGAATTATTATTCCTAAAGACTGACAAGAGTATAGCACAATAGCTATCATTAGTCTGCTCATTTTTCTGTACTTGTGCTTCACCTACATCACTACCGGAGTTAAAAGTTCCAGCATCCAATTGTGCGACTCTCCAGTATAGATATTCGCTACAGGTGCTACAGTTGTAATAGTGATGATGAACAGAATCATTGTAGTGTTGAGAGCCACTTCTATCGGGCCGTGGTAGGTCTTCACTTGCAGTAATGAGAGCAAATACCACAGCAATGAAGGAAGGAAGCTATCAAATGGAGAACAGAATAAATAGCTAATTTTGTAGTTTATTTAATTCCACAGTATTTATTGTAGAATCCAGACTGTTTCATTAAGTAAGATCAATACACTGACTTACCTTAAACATTGGGATCTGTATTTTAAATCACAACACTGAAATGCCTAATGTTGTGACACACCCACTAGTCAGTCACCCATGGTAACACTACAGACTATGATATGAATATCAGTCCACTTGTAGCACTGGTTAAAAATACAACTAGGAATAATAATATTCACTGCTATTAGTCTGGAATTTGTGGGTGTGGGTGTACATGTTTACAAATAACAGGTCTAATCTTATGTTTGAGCAATTGAACAAAAAAACTGTGTAGAAATTGGTAGCTATATACAATATGTTTGTACATGTATAAGAAGCATGGCTCAGCAGGGCCGTAGTAGATGGTCCGACCAGTCTGACCTTGGTCGAACCTTTTTTTGGAAAAGGTGGGCGTGTACATTTAATAAGTTACCGGGTAAAGGTCGGCAAAAAAATCGTACCTTCCTCTGTTGGTAAAGTGTCGCTAGTCTTTCCACCGGGAGTGTCTTGATATGGCTTCATCGACTATAATAGCGAGTCGCGAGAAGAATCTTCTCGATAATTTACCGGAATCTCCGCATCAGCCGTTGTCTTTAACTTCCCAAAAAGAAAGTTTGGGAAGAAGACAATTTTGGAACGTAGTTTTCAAGCTAGTTGGTTTGATCGGTGGACTTGGCTTCACTACAATGAAGTGAAGATTGCGTACATTGTTTTCTATGCTTAAAAGCTGTGAAATTAAATCATGTTGCTGCCAAAAAAGATGAGGCTGCTTTTGTAAGTGTATTGTTAAGTATTTTTAACATTTCAAATAGCTATAATTTTTTTTTGTGTGTGCGTGTTTCTGTGTGGTGCTAAACTGACAGATGCACTGGAAATGAAAGAAATTGCTACTGATTTCATTGGCCAAAATGAACGTCGCATGCAAATTTTTGGATTACTTAAATTATTGTAGCCTTTTTTCTGTCATATTTACATATTTAACTCTTGCATACTGCCACTTTTTAATTTGTTACACCACTTTTGATGAAACCACACCCACTTCCCGGTCTGACCCTTTTTTTAATGGCAGAGACGGGCCTGCTCAGTGATGGGTGGGTACTTGTGAGAATATATAAAACTCAATATATATGTTTACTACATTCATATGTGATGAATACATTTTAATTTTAGCGTGGTTTGACTGTGAAACATCTTATCAAGTGTTTGAGAGTAAGTGGACAATAAATTTTACCTTCTTTTTTCAGCTATGTGAGTTCAAACATTCTAAATAGGTAATGTGTCATTAATTTCATTAATGCAGGGGAGGAGCAATGTATTTTAGATTGGTCAGGCCATTCGACATCACTTGTCTGTGGTAAAGTTCGTCAGTAAGACTAAATTAGTAGGAAATTGCATGTATTAATGCTATAACCATTAAATAAGTAATAATAATGTTATGTTATATTTCAGGAAATAAATGAAGATGACTGGTTCATGAAACAAAAGTTTCAAGAAGTAAATGTACCAAATATTTGCATTCTGTGTTCGGAATCACTAACAACTTCATTAGCCACACTGATCATGTCAAGATTATCAGTTATATCTCTATGAACATGTAATATCATAAGATGATTCAATCTCTCTTGTCTCATTGTACTTCTTAAATAAGTTTTTACTCGACGCAGTGCACTAAATGAGCGCTCAGATGATGCATTGGTTGCAGGCATATCCTCTATTAATCTATACAAAATATTACTTAATGTAGCAAAAAAGAAAGTAAAAATTGCATTAAGTAAACTTACAAATGCTGCATCAGCCTTAGAACAAGTTTTGTTTTTTTTCTCTTTAAACATCTTCAGGCAAGTAAAACAGAACACAGTGTTAGTGTCTTCCTTGTAGTGGAGAAATGGCCACTTTTCAAACCAGGAGTGCTGAAAACACCTCTGTACTATATTCTTTTTACTCTCGCCTAATTAACGATGCGTACCATACAAATCAATTCACACCTAATGCCACTCATAGAATATTGGTCAGACCATGGCCTGACTGGCCGGACCACTTGCGCCGCCCCTGTAATGGTAGTTATATTTTGATGTGATGATAACATCTCAAGTGTATTCATCCCAGTATTAAACTTGACCTAATTTCTATTCCTCTCTATTGGTCATGTATACCTTGCACACATAATGCTTGGTGTAAATATGTCACTGAATAACAAAAACTAAAGAATTAAACCACTCGGCCATTCTTTTTGTCAAAATAATATAGAAACTATATAATTCTGTGTATGAGGTGATTCATTTATTTCATTCCAAAGAAGTTTGGATTGCCATTAGACTCAAGAGTTGCATAATTTTTCATATTGCATTTTGTCACATTGTCTAGGGAAACATTAAAGGCTGCTCAAAAAAATTGTTCAAAATATTGTGGTTTATGGACATTTGACATTAATATTTAAATCCTAATAGACATACTTACGAAGCTGATTCGAAGTAACCTTATGAGGTAATTTAGTTCTTTACCAAAAATTCCCAAATTTCATTGTGAAAATAACATAAGCAAGCTTGGTCAACAGGATAGTTGTTACAAAATGGTAGTTAAATAACTCATTGTAATGTTGTGTAATCTAACAGACTTTATGTCGTAAATGTCCACTAGGTAAGAGACTTGTTTTGAGAAACAAAGAATCCCTGCCTAGCATTTTACACTTATGCCTACTGCCCAAATATATTGGCATTTTTACTCTAAAAGAAATAGTTACGGCTGAGAGTCATTGAACTCACAATTTTGAGGTAGCCAAAAATGAAATTTTACAAAGAATGGATGTGGATTGTTGGCGTTGTGATAGTCTTATTTTGGTCAGGATCTATAGCTGATCTCTTTCAAGTCAACAGAAGCAGGACACTGTGTTCTTCTGGTATTGCTGAATTTTACTGCTCCCAGTACAAACCCATACTGACTTGGAGAATTACAATTAATGGCGTTTTCAAAACTATTACTTTCCATCATATTTTTGATGAAGGTGTTACAGTAAAGAGACGTACTGTAGACTATACTCCAGTGGTATCTCGTTTAATTTTTATTAATTCGACCTTTTTTGAAAGCAGTTTGACTATTGTAGCTAGTCTCTCAGCTAACATACAGTGTGATCCTGAAATAATTAGTTATCGTCCAATTAATAGTAAGGAAGAGATAGCAACTTAAGGTAATATTATTTATTAAGCTGTCTTCTATTGCAGATTCCCTGGTGACTCCACCTACTCAAATTACTTTGACACCAACTAATAATATTTCCAGATATAGGATATCATGGGCACATTCCATATTTGATATATTCAGCTACACAATAACTACTAGCCCTCCTACAGCAATAAGTGAATCAGGAGATGTCATAGTTCAGAACCCTGATGAAGTTAAATTGAATCATATAAATGTTGCCATTAGCAGCTGTCCAGGTGATATATATTCTACATTCAGAATAGGTATGTATTAATTGTAAAATCATGTAATATGAAGAAATAAATGTAGCTAGTTTAAAAATACAAAAGAAAAAAGTAAGTAAAGGAATGAATAAATAGTTGGCTAAATAATGAAAAATAAAACATGAATGAATAAAGAAAAAATAACCAAAAAAATAATTTTTTTGCACACAGCTACATTACTATTGCAGTTGTAAGTATTTAAGATGTCTCTTAATATGATCTCAATGATAAAATTTCAGGTGGTAGTAGCGGTAATTGATGTGGTATTATCTTATGTATAGTATGTTGTTTTATACAGTTTCTCATGACTAGCTATGTCAATATGACAAAAAATAATGTTATATGGTTTTTAAATATAGATTGCAGTATTGTTGGCACTCCAGAAGTATTATATTATACTATTACTACGGATGGTGAAATGAGTGCGTTTTTACATGATAATAGTACTATCAATTGTACCAATAGCACATGGAGTATGGACTACTTAAGCCCATTTACGAATATTCATGATGAAAGAGTAATCAGTGAAGTAGAAGAAACAACATATACCACTTACACTAACACATCTCAGGAATTGTATTACTATAATTATACAGAACTCACTAAAAAATCTTCTAGTGCCTTAATTGTATCAGTTACCATTGGTATAGTGAGTGTGTTTATTCTGATTGTATTTTGCATAAGCACAATAGTTGTATTAGTTATGGTAAGAAGAAATAATAGAACTGGTAAGTTATCCTTTGAATTGTTTTTTTAATGTTGATATTTTATTACCTTATTTATTTCAGAACTACTTGAAGAATACGTTTTACAGTAAGTTAGAAATTGTTACAATTTTCCACACATGTATAAAAAATATAATACATGTACATGCTGCCTATCTGCATGTTAATATCCAGTGTTAGGATACTACTCACTGACAACAATATATTTATACTGATTCATAAATTTTGGTGTAATAAAATTAAAAAAGTGGACTTAATTGTAACAATTATGTCATTTCCAATACCATCCACAGTCATGAACTAACTGAAAAATGAGGAGGACAAAATGTGCAAAAAAAGCAATAACAACAAACATTTGAGTTGGTATAGACAATTGTTTTGATTGGACATTTTGGGATATTATAGTAAGTGAGAAGTAAAAACATTGATGCAGGTCCTAACACTGAAAGTATCCAATGTGAATCCAGAGTTAGAGAGTGTCCTGAGTGTTTAGAAACTAGAATATAAAATCCACTGTCAAGTTACACTATCTCCATAAACACAGAGATAATTAAAGATATTGGTTAGACAAATTTGATACAGAATAGTAGACTACAAGTACTGGAGCAAGTGACCACACAATGCAGGAGTCAAGTGACCACAAGTATGAGATAAACTAAAATAACAGCAAAACAGCTAACATGGTAATAGCTGGAAAGCATGTGCCAACCAATTGGGCTGCCAGCACAACTGAAGTGGTAGGAAGGAATGTGCAAATTAAAATTAAAATTAGTGATATTTAAGTTCAGTGTTCAGTGGCCTGAACAGTATTTTTATCAAAACAACATATGAACCAGGACTTTAATTACAGTACTAAATTCCATTCAAAGATCATTTCATTGTATATGCAATAGTACATGCTATTTCATTGGAAGTTAGTTCATGAGAATTATATTGTTTGCCTCATTATGTTCTAAGTAATTGACTGTATATTTCTGTTTTTAATGGTTTGTAGAAACTCAATTCCTGAAAAACATGTAAGTTACAAATGTATGTTAGCAGTGTCATGAATAAATCCATAACTACTGTAGCAGTTGCTAGTACAATCTAATATTGTCTTATATCATATAATTATATTATCTTATTATTATCTTATGTTTAGACTCTTTGTTGAGTTTTTAGAGTTATCTGCAGTTAGTCACTAATTTCCTCTATTCATGCAGCTTTCTCTCAATCATCCTACAAATTCCATGAACGAATCATTGTCAATAAAAGAGGTGATAATTTTAAAGCACAATATTTTTAAAGCTTTATTTGTCGTATTATTTTTATTGTGAAAGCATTGCAAAATTTAACAAAATTGAATTTTCTTCATTATTATCTAAACTTCTGATAATATTAGAAAAAGTTATATACTATTATACATAAAATAGTCATGCTGTAAGCTGTAGCAAGCATTAATCTTGGCTCTGTTGCTCGGCCCATAGCAGCATGATGATCTATCATTGCAAACAAACCAAAGTTTGCATTAAGTCTATTAATTTTGTAGAATTACTATATTATATTCTCACTATTTAATTATTAAATAGAATGTAGCATATGATTCTATTCAACATATTAAGCAAGGATCAAATAACTTCTCCGCATCATTTGAACAGGACAAGTTCTGTCATCATGAAGAGGGCAAAGAAAATACAGGTTAGTACAATAGCTATATATATATATATATATAATATTATAATAATAATACTATGTATCTAATAATTTGTTTCTTCAGAAGAGATTGCTCATCTTTATTCAGAAGTACTTCCTTTGTATTATGATGAAACTAATGTTAACTAAATCGTGTTATACTTCACCTTAATTATTCATTCAAAATGTGTATTAACATATCCTAGAAACATATTTCTTGTGTGTGTATACGATATAGTTGCTCATATTATTTGCAATGCTATATTCTAGTTAGTTATTAATGTATTGCATTATTCTACACATACAATGATTTGAATGAAGTAACTAACATTAGCTGTAGTAGTGTAAGTTTCTTTTGGTATGCTAGACTAAAGGTTATGTAAAAAAATATTTTTTTGGTTCACACAAACATACACATCCTTGAGGGAAGGAATATTTTTGTGTATAGGAACATCACTATTTTATTACGAAAAATGGTGGCCATTTAAAAATGGGCCAGCATATTATTACAAAATATCACATTAAAAGCAACCTATAATATAAACACTAGTTACTTTACACATACACAATATGATTGCCTATATAACTAGTGATGTGCTTGAGCGCAAATGGTGAACGAGCCTGTGCACAACTGAAACTTCAAAAAAATCTTTCAGTCCATTTCCAGGAGTACTGGTATTTCTTTAGTTTCTATAGCATTCTGATTACCAGTTGCTTTTGATAACAAGGCACTCACAGCTACTATAAACAGCCGAGTTTTATTGAATTACATCCTGTAAAAGGTCACAATACCATGGTAACCTTTCACAATAACATTTTATGTGACTTAAAAAAACAAGAAGTTCTAAAGAAATACCACACTGTGTGAGTCTAAGAATTTTCAGGCCTAAGTACATCTTTGTGGAAATCACAGTTGGCGAGCGAGCCAAGCGAGCGAGACAGTGTTAGGGGTGGATAATGCAAAATCGGGTATATGTTATTGTATGGATTGTACGTACGCCTTAAACGCACGCTCCGGGAACTTTTTTCTCCAAAAAACACGGCTTTTTAGGCTTGACCACAGTTTATTCTTAAACTACAGCTAGCCTTACTTTATACTTAAGCTCCCAAGTGTGAGAAAATTCCTGCGAAAACGCTTGCTTTTCAAGAAACAAAAAGTTGATTCGACTGGTTACTATGGCATTGAAGACCCTTTTCCAGACTTAATTAAAAAATTTCTCCGGGGGATACGGAGTGCCTGTTGTTGGTTGTCAAGAGTCATTTGTAGTCAGAATGCCGTAGTATTAATGCTAAGGAAGCTACTGGAGGGAAGCTGAGGTAAGTACGTAATTCCATATTTGTTTGCTAAATATGCAAAAATAACATTGGCCTTTCTGTTTTGTAGCTAAGAGCTTGTTGTCAACAGTGACTGGTAAATTCAAGTACATAGTCAGAATGGCTCAAATTTGGTACTACAAAAGTTACCACTGCTGGAGACAACAATGAAGTAAGAAATAATTTTGTATTTGTGTGCTAAAATTGATTGTCTTTTGTTTTTGTAGCTGAGAGCTTGTTGTCAAGAATTCGAGGTAATTCAGATAGTCAAAGTAATTCCATATTTGTTGGCTATAAATTACAAATAATAACAATGGTTTATTTTTTAGTTACTGGTAATTGAGATTATCATAATGGTTGATGTTTGATACTACAAAAGTTACCATTAATCAGGTAAGAGAGTGATTTTGTATTTGTTTGCTGAAATAAAAGGTCATAACTGCTAATATATAGTGTTTGCATAAAGTAAGCTAAAACATAGTAACATTTTATGTTACCTAACTATCAGGCTCGCTCGCCATTTGTGCTCAAGCACACCACTAGTATGTATGAATGTATGTGTGGATGGTACGTATGCCCTTTAAACGCGCGCGTGGGGAACTTTTTCCCCCAAAAACAAGGCTTATTAGGCTTGACCCCAGTTTATTAGGAAACTACAGCATTAAGCAAGCCTTACTTTATACTTAAGCTCCAAAGTGTGAGAAAATTCCTGCGAAAACGTTTGCTTTTCAAGAAACAAAAAGTTGATTCGACCGGTTACTATGGCATTAAAGACCCTTTTCCAGACTTAATTTCAAAAACTTCGCCGTTTTATGGGGGATACGGAGTGCCGATTGTTGGTTGTCAAGAGTCATTGGTAGTCAGAATGCTGTAGTATTAATGCTAAGGAAGCTACTACTTCTTGAGGGAAGCTGAGGTAAGTACACAATTCCATATTTGTTAGCTAAATATGCAAAATTAACTCTGGCCTTTCATTTTTGTAGCTAAGAGCTTGTTAACAGTGACTGGTAAATTCAAATAGTCAGATTGGCTCAAATTTGGAACTACAAAAGTTACTGCTCAAGAAAATGAGGTAAGAAAGTAATTTTGTATTTGTGTGCTAAAATTGATTGTCGTATTTGTAGCTGAGAGCTTGTTGTCAAGAATTCACGGTAATTCAGATAGTCAAAGTAACTTCAATTTGATACTACAGAAGTTATCAATACTCAAGAATGAGGTAAGTAGTAATTCCATATTAGTTGGCTAAAATTACAAATAATAACATTGGTTTATTATTTTTATCATAGCTGAGAGCTTGTTCAAGAGTTACTGGTAATTGAGATTATCAGAATGGCAGATGTTTGATACTACAAAAGTTAACAAATCAGAATGATTTTGTATTTGTTTGCTGAAATAAACGGTCATAACTGCTATTATAGTGTTTGCATGAACTAAGCTAAAACATAGTACCAATACTTATTTTTATGTTACCTAACTATCAGGCTCGCTCGCCATTTGTGCTCAAGCACACCACTAGTATGGATATATGTGTGTAAGGATTGTACGTATGCCCCTAAAATGCGCGCACGGGGAACTTGTTTCTCCAAAAAACACAGCTTTTTAGGCTTGACCCCAGTTTATTCAGAAACTACAGCATTAAGCAAGTATTACTTTATACTTAAGCGCAGAAGTGTGAGAAAATTCCTGCGAAAACACTTACTTTTCAAGAAACAAAAAGTTGATTCGACCGGTTACTATAGCATTGAAGACCCTTTTCCAGACTTAATTTAAAAACTTCTCCGTTTTAAGGGGGATATGGAGTGCCGATTGTTGGTTGTCACGAGTCATTGGTAGTCAGAATGCCGTCTAAGGAAGCTACTACTACTCCAGGGAAGCTGAGGTAAGTACGTAATTCCATATTTGTTAGCTAAAATATGCAAAAATTACTCTGGCCTTTCTGTTTTGTAGCTAAGAGCTTGTTGTTAACAGTGACTTGTAAACTCAAGTAGTCAGAATGGCTCAAATTTGGTACTACAAAAGTTACCACTGCTCAAGAAAATGAGGTAATAAAGTAATTTTGTATTTGTGTGCTAAAATTGATGGTCTTTTGTTTTTGTAGGTGAGTGTTGTCAAGAATTCACGGTAATTCAGATAGTCAAAGTAACTTCAATTTGATACTACAGAAGTTATCAATACTCAAGAATGAAGTAAGTAGTAATTCCATATTTGTTAGCTAAATATGCAAAATTAACTCTGGCCTTACTTTTTTGTCGCTAAGAGCTTGTTGTCAACAGTGACTGGTATATTAAATAGTCAGAATGGCTCAAATTTGGTACTACAAAAGTTACCGCTGCTCAAGAAAATGAGGTAAGAAAGTAATTTTGTATTTGTGTGCTAAAATTGATTGTCTTTTGTTTTTGTAGCTGAGAGCTTGTTGTCAAGAATTCGAGGTAATTCAGATAGTCAAAGTAATTTAAATTTGATACCACAGAAGTTATCAATACTCAGGAAATTGAGGTAAGTAGTAATTCCATATTAGTTGGCTAAAATTACAAATAATAACACTGATTTTTTGTTTATTGTAGCTGAGAGTTTGTTCAAGAGTTACTGGTAATTGAGATTATCAGAATGGCAGATGTTTAATACTACAAAAGTTACCATTAATCAGGTAAGAGAGTGATTTTGTATTTGTTTGCTGAAATAAAAGGTCACACCTGCTATTATAGTTTTTGCATGAACTAAGCTAAAACATAGTAACAATACTTAGTTTTATGTTACCTAACTAGCTATCAGGCTCGCTCGCCATTTGTCCTCAAGCACACCACTAGTTTATTTATATGTTTGGACGTACATATGTCATTTTGTACTTTGATCCTCCGTATTTTTGTGTTCGCTTGGCGTTCGACCCCGTCCCAAACTTCACTAAACAGAATCCTCTTGTTTAGCGACCATTGAATTGGAATTGAATTGTTTACCGCTTTGAATTGTTTTGCGGGTGCAATTAGCTTAAATTGGATACTACAGAAGTTATCACTATTCCTGAAATTGAGGTGAGAGAGTAATTCTGTATTTATATTAATGTCCAACTACTATTTGCTTTTTTGCATGAACAAGCTAAAGTATATTATGTAACAATACATGGGTGTAGAAAGCAATTTTAAAGTCGCCAATCAAGCAGTCACATCTGCCACACCTACAATATTGGGTGGGGTTCAGTTTGTTTAAATGTACTTAATAAAAAAATTAACATATTAGTAAATAAATGATGTAAAATTGATGAAAGCATGATAAATACTAATTAATCATACCCATTAGCTAATTCTACCTTGTCAAGGAATAATTTATAAGTTTAACAGAATCTTACAGAGAATTCTCCATAACAAGGGAGGCAGAACCAGGTGACGACACCAGTGGTAAACAGTTTTATGTAACCTAACAAGATAGGTTCGCTCGCCATTTGTGCTCAAGCACATCACTAGTTTATTTATATATTTGGACGTACGTATGTCATTTTGTACTTTGACCCTCGCGTATTTTTGTGTTCGCTCCGTGTTCGACCCCGTCCCAAGCTTCACTAAACAGAATCCTCCGGTTTAGCGATCATTACCAATATCACCTTAGAAATTGAATTGTTTACCGCTTTGAATTCTTTTGAGGGTGCAGTTAAAACTCAAAAACTTATGGGAGCTCCATTTCTATTCGAGTTAGTGGCGGTGGTAAGTTAATGCGCTATTTGTCACGGTTATAAGCCCTACTCAACAGTATTTACTTGAAAATTCATTGTCCACTAGACGAACCACGAAGGTAAGTCTTGCGTAGGTGTGTGAAAGTATTGTGCATTGCAATTATATCAAAAAGAAAAATTTAAATAACGTGACTTGATTTTGTTGCTTCTTTTTCAATTCAAACAGTTGAGGGGAGTGGTTACTATGGCATTGAATCCCCTTTACTGCATATGCTTAATTTAACAACTTGACTTTATTTTAGTAGTTTGAATGTTAGTTGTTAAAATCAATAGTTTAACAATAGTGTAGTTTATGGCTCGCTCGCCATTTGTGCTCAAGCACACCACTAGTAGCACAGTAACCATTAATTCAGGATTAATAGCACGAGTACTGTGATTGATATAGCACTTGGCTTAGCCTCGTGCTATTTCAATTGCTTTACGAGTGATATTGATCCCTAATAGCACAGGTTTTACCCGTGCTTATCACTCGCTAATAGTAGGCCAAAGTCATTTACAATTGTAGCTACACTGTATCGTTCACTCACTATCTCCGTATTTCAGGTTTAGCTTCCGCTGGAACTTCGTTTTCAATGTACGACCCATCCTAAAACATTCCGCCTAATACGGGTAGAGCTTCTGTGTTAAAGAATGACATTGTCTCCAACTAAAAACTTCTCTAACTGTCCGTTTCCAAGGTTAATGCTGCACGTGTGCGCAATTTCCCGTACTATTTCACTTAGCTACCTTGGTATTTCACTTAGCTACCTTGATATTTCACTTAATTTCCACCTAATTACCGAGGTATTTCAATTAGTTACACGCTATTTCACTTTCCCGTGTGATTTCAATTGAACAGCGATTTTTCCCATACATTTTTTTAATGGGCAACTTACGCGCCGTACTATTAAAATGAAAATTAGCATAGAGGAAATACAATGGTTTTGACAAATTTGCACAAAAAGAAAGAAAACAACAAGAGATATTAGCTATTGTAAAAAGTGTATAACTGTGTTTCCAGTAGCGCACTAAAACTTATTATGTAGCTACAATAATCCATCATAGCCAGACTTATTATATTTTGATTTAGAGGTAGCTAACATGTTTTTGCTAACATAACTGGTCTAGTCATACAATCAATTTATTTTAATAAATGCACATAATTGTAATGGTAGTATCTAGACAATTGTGACGAGTGAGCATTTCAGGTATTACATGTCATGCCCAATGGCATAGAAACAAATGGCTAATGTAATTGATGCTGCCAAGAAGTCTTTTGACTTTAAAGCCTGAGCAACTGGGAAGTTTTGTGTGGAATAACCTAGGGGACGTTTTTGTGATTGTACCGACTGGATATGGGAAAAGCGTTTGTTTTCAAAGTCTGCCTTTTTTATATGATAAACTAAATCCTTCTGGCGCTCCATCCATTGTGGTAGTAGTAACACCTCTCACTGCCATCATGAAAGCTCAAATTAGTAGCTACCCTTTCTTTGTGTCTAGTAGACCACTATATTATTTACTTCATTAAAACAGGTAAATTTCCTCTCAAGACAAGGAATCAAAGCATGCTATATAACAGCTAATCAGAAAGATTGTAAAGTGAGAGATGGGTCATTACCAATTTGTTTATTTGGCAGGAGGTGGCAAAAGGTTCTCTTGAATGACATTTACTCTAAGCATCTTCGGGCTTTTGTAATAGATGAGGCTCGTACTGTAATCAAATGGTAAGTGTAGTACGTAGATATTAAAAAAAAATTCTATAATTATTTTAATTACCTTTAAGCCCTGCAGGGTTTCTTACAAGATATGATAAGGATTAAAAATGCTTTAAACTAAATTCCAAATTATTAAGTACGAACTTCTTCAGAATACCTTTGATCTAAAGGTATCTGCTAATTATTCTAATCTTAGTTGTAATTAATTTTATCCAATTATAGTCTGAAAAAATGAGTTAAATAATTAAATGTAATTTAATTTGTAGGGATCAATCTTTTCGGAGCATTTTTTGAGAATTGGAAAGGTGAAATGTTTGTTGCACTTTAATGTCAGGGTAATGGCAGTAACAGCAACTGTGACCAGGCAGCTTTGAAATGATGTATCCAGAATATTAGTTAAAAATGAAACAGTTAGTTGCAAAACTGCCCACCAAGACTAACATAAAACCTATGCAGTTACACAATTCTTGTCCTTTGAAAAAACCTAAAAAACTAAAAGAAGAAGGCTCACAATGTCCCCAAGTCATAATATACTGTAGGAATCCTAATGACTGCTCAACAATTTTTTTGTACCTCAAAGATTACCTTGGGACCGAATTTACATTTTTCCACCTGGTTCTCCTGACTTGCCAGGATTTCGTCTCATAGATGTGTATATTAGTATAACAGATTAGCTTGAAATTATGTAGGTTATGTGCATTTTGCGATAAAAGCGTGAAACTTTGTACAGTGTTTCTTCATACCATGAAAGTCATTTTCAGACGTGGAGACATTTTCAATTTCACCCCTGGTGACCACAATTGATCAATTAATCCG
>WLWI01003233.1_pt1 | contig 13976 bp, 10 predicted proteins | sample 6701501 | NCBI WGS metagenome assembly WLWI01 (sample SAMN12718690, study PRJNA515312) | sponge metagenome | isolation source: marine sponge | host: Mycale hentscheli | place: New Zealand: South Island, Marlborough, Capsize Point | collected 2014-11-01
GACAAATAGCGACTAACTCGAATAGAAATGGAGCTCCCATAAGTTTTTGCGTTTTAACTGCACCCGCAAAAGAATTCAAAGCGGTAAACAATTCAATTTCTAAGGTGATACGGGTAATGGTCGCTAATCGGGAGGATTCTGTTTAGTGAAGTTTGGGACGGGGTCGAACGTGGAGCGAACACAAAAATACGGAGGGTCAAAGTACAAAATGACATACGTACGTCCATACATATAAACTAGTGGAGACACTTACAAGGGTAACACAATTGAAAATCGGGATGTTTGTTTGTTTATACACTAGTGGTGTACTTGAGCACAAATGGCGAGCGAGCCTTAAACTACACTATTGTTAAATGATTGATTTTAACAACTAACACTCAAGCTACTAAAAATGAAGTCGAGTTTTTAAATTACTATGGGGTGAAGGGGATTCAATGCTTTAGTAACCGCTCCCGCAACTGTTTAAATTGAAAAAGAAACAACAAAATCAAATCACGTTATTTAAAGTTTTCTTTGTGATATTCTTAATAGTAGTTGTAACGCACAATACTTTCCATAACTAAACATACCTATGCAAGACTTACCTTCGTGGTCTGTCTAGTGAACAATGAATTTTCAAGTAAATGCTGTTGAGTAGGGCTGTACCACTGAACAGAATAAAATGTAAGTCTTGTAGTGATATATCCAGGGAACAAGTATGCGTGAGAGCACTGTGTATTACATCTGCTAATTAGCTAAGAGTATTGTGAGTCAAACAATAAAAATGTAATGGCTGCCTTTTTAGCTTCTTTGGCTTCCTCCCAGTTTCATTTGTTAGTAAGCAAATCTTATTTTGATTTAGACTCTAAGGTTTAGATAATTCCTTAGAAATGCTGAGTTTTTTTTATAAGTCTAAAAAATTGTGGCGAGTGTTATGATACTATAACATTGAAATTCTTTCCGATAGCCAATTATAAAATGACACAAACAATGGTTGACAAAACAATGAAGTAAAGCTACAACAGTGTCATTCACAGGTGAGCTGAAGACAAATATTAATTTTGTAAAGATATATAAAATATAACAAACACAATTAACTAATCACAATGAGATGAATTCAAACTACAGGACCAAAGTAGTCGGTAGAGAGTGATATATATGGAGGAAATGGGTCACTGAGCGAGTAGTAGGTATAGGACGATAGCGATGGTGTCTTCTCAAGATAGTGGTGGTAAGATCAAGTTGAGTCAACAGGTGTACCAGTAGAGTCACCCGGGTTTCTAGTTTACTGTTGTTGCCAAGTGTGAGCGAACTGGTTCAGTCAGGATTAACTGAATGCACAGGATGGAAAGTTATTCAGGGTTAACTGAATATTTATAGAGAGAAGGCTGCCACCAGAGTTGCTGGGGCTGCCCAATCACCTGGAGGTTAACTCTTAAGGTGTATAAAGAGTTTAATCATTAAACAAGGCTGAAATACAACAACTGAAATGGTATGGGGAAAACTGGTGTGTATAACTAGAGATAAGGATGAGGGAATGTAATACAAGTTGGGAAGAAGATATTTGAATAAATGGACACAAATGTAAATGAACACCAAGGTTGAATGTAATTAGAAATAAGATAAGAATGGTTAAACACTAAATAAACATGGAAAAATACACAGAGAAACAAAAACATAGTGAACAATAATTATAAACAGGTAAACCTAATTATAAATAAGAATAATATGACATGATGTAATAGTTCAATTCAGTTCTAATAATGTAGTGACAGTTTCAATACAATAATAATATTAATAATAATAATAATAATAATAATAATAATAACAATAATAATAATAATATTAATAATAACAGCATTAATAATAATAATAATAGTAATAATAATAATGATCTACCCACTCTACATGAGTAATGCTATATTCATCTGGTTAAAATCGTCATATTATATTGAATAGACTCGTAAAAAAATTAGGATGTATTATAATTTTGAACAAAAATTGTGGTGCTTACTCTTTCAAATTAAATACTACACATGAATAACAAAAATGAGAATAATACCTCCACTCATAAACTGTTTCCATGCCTCTAATTCCTCAGGTGTAACTTCAACTACAGAACATAGCAATTAAAAATACTTTTATTTTATGTATATAATAATATGGGTGCATAAAATAAAATCTTTACTAAATGCATACATACACAGTGCACTGTGATTAGGTATATTTTAACTATATATTACTTGAAGACATGTTGGTGAAGTCATTATAGTACAGTCCTCAAAATCAAATAACAAACATAAAAAACATATTCATCCAATTATTTATTTTTAGTGCTGGGTAGACAAATTAACAAATACTACAATGCTCATACTCTTTAATCTGAACCAACTGCAACTTCAAAATCTACTGTATAATTATAAACAGGTGTGCTGACTGGCTCAATTAATAATTTTCTTGCTACAACTCATGCAAAATACGAATGGTCTTCTATACATTGGTATATGAGCAAGCATGGTAACTGTGCTATTGATCACTAATAGCACAGGTTATTGGTGCTATCAATTGCTAATAGTAAGCCAGCTTTTTAAAAGTCATTTGCTATTGTAGCTGCACTGTATCATTCACTCACTATCTCCTTATTTCAGGATTAGCTTCCATAGGAACTTCAATGTCAACGTACACCCCTCTTAATCAGTTGAAAAACATTTTGTCTAATACAGGTAGAGCTTCTGTGGTAAACAATGACATTGTCTCCAACTAAAAACTACTCGAACTGTATGTTTCCAAGGTTAATGCTGCACGCGTGCGCACTTACTCATACCGTTTCACTTAGCTACTGTGGTATTTCACTTAGTTTCCACTTAGTAACCGAGGTATTTTATTTAATTAAGCGCCATTTTACTTTCCCCCTGTGATTTCAATTGAACAGCAATTTTCCCATACATTTTTAATGGGAAACATACACTCTGTACTATTATAAATCATTTATTAAAGAAAATCTTTAAAGAGGACAACAAGACCATCTTGTGATTAAAAAAAGCACAAAATTTAATTTAGAACAAAATTATTCCCAGTATCCTCTACAAGTATATTGAAATCTAATTCTTCCTCTATATTGTCTTATTTATTCTATAAAAAAATTCATTAAACAAAGATAAATGAAGTAGAATGTATGAAAATGGGAGATCTTAATTTTTTTAAACAAATAACAATACTTTCACCATTGCACTTCTAAAGCTAGTGATGTTGACATAGATAGTTTCTAAAGCTAGTGATGTTGACATAGATAGCTTCTTAATTCGTATAAGCTACACATTTTTTTCCAGAGCAATCACCACTTTCTATTTGAACTGAGACTGCCATTTACCATTACTCAGGATGCTCATTACTCCACAGCCTACTACTAAACATAATAAGATCAACTCAATTTAGGAGCTGGAGTACCCCAAGTTTTGGTAGGTGGCTGAACCCCCAAAATTTAACATCATTGTTTAATTGGAAACTGCATTTGTCAACTTTAATGGCTTATGGTAACATAATCATAGCTATTTTTAAGAATAATCACCTGGATAGTGCCTTCCTCAAAAAAGCTAGGGAAGCTGGAGCTACAAACTAACTTTTGGAAAACTTGACATTTTGATCATTTCGTTAAATTTGCACACATATTATGTAATGTCAAAATTTATCAAAATTAAGGTCTAAATTTAATAAGGTACATCACTAGTTCAATTACCAAAAAGAACATAATGTTGTGTTTATGTGAGAATAATTTCACATGTAGAAGACAATGAAGATATTCAGTACAAGACAGTAACCATGCACCTTTGAAAATACCCTTTTGAAAATGTATATTATTCAAATTAATATAATTAGCATTGTTGTATTAATTGAAGTAATTTACTTATTCATAAATACAATTATAACTATACCTTCAGTACGTTTTACTACTTCCGATCCTGCTCCGGGATATTGTCCTAATAAAAATTATAAAAGCATCATTATAAATATATTTGTTCCACCCTAGATATCTTCAAAATGATATTTTTAGGTACATGACTACCCCTGTAGTTATAGCTACCGGCCAAACTTTTCAATTTTCTTGGTTTTACAGCTACCTTCCTGTACGCTGCTCTTTACCCTGCTCAACAGGGTTAGAGCAGCTGCTAAAATATCAGCTGGGGGTGTGGGGAGCCCCATACAACCAACTTTACGCTGTGAGTTATCCTTCCTCTTGTACTAACTACAGTAGTGAAGATATCTAGTGTGGAATAAACCACTTATTACACTTGTCAGAGTGTTATGGCAAGATATTTCACTCTCAGGCTTTATTTTCACTCGACTCTGGCTCGTGTAAATAAATTAGCCTGCTCATGAAATATCTCACCATATCACTCTAACTCATGTAATAAGTATTATATATATAATATAATTATATATATATATTATTATATAAGCATCATTATTATATATATTATTCTACTCTAGATATCTTCACTGCTGTAGTTTGTACAAGGACCTTAACTAAATCCATAAAGTTGGCTGTAAGGGTTCCCCAAAACCCCAGCAGTTATCTTAGCAGGGGCTCTATACAAGTTGAGTAGGCTACACCAGAGGAAGGTAACTGTAAAAACCAGGAAAAGTATTGAACTTGACAGTTTGCTATCACTGCAAGGGTTATGAGCTAGGAAATACAGCTTGAAATTAAGAATGAAATATCGTGAGTTATTTCACCGGTCACGTACCTAAAAAAATCATTGAGAAAATATCTAGGGTGGAATAAATATATATACATTCTACCATAGATATCTTCACAATGATATCTTTAGGTACATGACCAGTGAAATAACACGATATTTCACAGTTGCTATTTCATGTCGTACTGCGCACGCTCATTACTCATGTAGGTATAGCAAGTGGCTGAACTTGTCATTTTTGCTGATTTTTACAGCTATCTTCCTTGTGTTTAGCTATTCAACTGGGTTAGAACAGCTTCAATAATATCAGCTGGGTGTGTGTGTGACGGTTTCTACCCCAACTTTAGCTACTAGAGCCACCTTCACACTTGCCCGCGTCTAGCTAGCCCAGTTCAACAAGCGTAGAGTTATTAAAATGGAAGATAAGAGTTTAAACAATCAAGTTATTTCTTGACTAAGCCAAACCTTAGAAAGTAAAAAATCCATTAAGAGCTTCCCAGAAGCCCTACAGTTAACTTTATATTTCCAATCTAGGATTTTGTTACTAATTGTTATGATTGTCAGCAGCTGCGTCAGTTTTATTATACTATCACTAATCAAAGTCTCTCTTACTATGCTTTTCTAAGAAGAACAATACCTACCACAGATCCAGATATAGTCACATTCCAATAATCAATGCTAAGTAACTATCACACTCTCCATCACTTCAAACGCTTTACCTCCCAAGGCCCTCCACAAGTCTCTCTCTCTCGTGGATTTTTGAGAAATTTTTTACCGGTACATTTCCCAGAGTCCACTAAATAAGAAACTCAAAATTTACGGTCTAATCTTACAGAGAAATAGGGAAAATATGATGCAGAAGTAGGTCACTCCAGCCAGGAATCTGCTGAATAAGTGAAGGATAGACCGAGCTATCCCCATCTCTAATCACTGTGGTGTATCGAACTCCATGCACCTTCTTGGCAGCAATAAATCCCTCGACAATTGCATCTGTCTCCATTTCTGAAGATGATGCTTCCCACTTCTTAAAACAGTGGTGCTTCTCTTTGGGGATGTTTTGAGCACAAGCCGAGCAAAGCTTGTTGCGCACCCCTACATGAAGTAGCTTACCAGTTGCTTTTCCTACAATAATCCCAACCCCCGAATTGGCATTGTAGGAATGCTTATGACTCCACTTACTCCAGCCTCCATCCACAATCACTGCAATTGCAGGGACTCCCTCATGGTAAGAACCAGCCTGTTCTGCCAACTTCTTCTCTTCTCTACCTGCCTCCAGCATGGACTGACTCAGTTTCTCCTTCCACCACTCCCTTATGTCCCGCTCAGTTTTGATGAAGGCCGACTTGGTCATCACTGGCACCCCCAAAACTCCCATAGCTTCCTCAAGATGGCTATGTCCACTTCCCGTCACCATTTGGCCCCATACTGCTGCCAAATTGCATTCCCATCTTGCATACTTTCCTGGAGGAACCATCAGCTTTAGCTGAATGTGCGGGAACCGCCAACGCAACCAGCTGCCTTTGATGGTTTTCCCGGGAAAAGAGATAGCTCCACGCTGTTGATCAGATCTGGGGTCACCGCATAAAAAAGCTGGAGTGTGCTAACCACATCTGCAAGTGCTACAGAAGTGCTTTGGAAAGTTGGTCAGAGAGAACCCAGCATACAAGGGAAGTGGTGGTCTCACGGAAAAGATGAGGAGAAGGCTGGTAAGTGCAGCTCGCTGTGCTATCAAAATGCGCAGCAAAGAGCCAGACAGAAGGCTGGGTGTGAAACTCTTAAGAGCTGATCTTAAGAATGGGCCCAATCACTGCTTTGGGAATCACCAGCTTTGCAATCCAGACTTTTGTTCTTCAGCAAATAATAGACTCCTGGCTTCTGAGAATCCTCCAGTGCAGGAAGCTGCAGCCCAGTCGAATCCAGAAAAAGAGTTGGAACTCGAAGAAGATGAACTAGCATGTAAGTCAAGCCTGAAATGTTGAATGCTAACACATGTGCATTTCACTTCAAAGTGTTTTCCCCCGCTTTATACTACCAAGTGTTTGTTCTTATTACATAGATGTGTATGCATTAGCAAGCTCTAATGCTAAATGAGTGTCTTTAGATTTCCTCATTTCACATAAACAAATAATTTTAGTGATAGTTTTGTTGTATTATTATTATTATAATAACGATTACTACTACTACTACTACTACTACTAGTACGTCTCCAGATCATTTGGAGGCATTAAAATTAGTTTTTATAACTCAAAATTGCAAGTGACAAGTGGGGAAATCAGCCGCATGGAAGAATTGACAAGAGGCCTGGTTGACAGTGACGCCTGGATAGCAGAACGGAGGAAAAGACTTACAGCATCTGTAGTTGGGGGGATAATAAAAATGAGAAATAACACAAAGAAGGCTGGAAAAGTGGAACATTTGCTGTACAGAAAATTTAAAGGAAACGCAGCTACTCGTTATGGCCAGGTACTAAGAAGACAGAGCAAAAGAAGAATATAAGATATATCAGCAACAGCAACACCCAGGACTAGCTATTCTCGACTGTGGTCTTTTTATATCGAAAGATACACCATGGCTCGCTGCTACACCAGACGGATTGGTCACAGATCCTAGTGAAACTGAACATTCACTAGGCTTGGTAGAAATAAAAAACCCTTACAGTGCACTCAATCATACTTTGGCTGAAGCAGCCGAAAAATCATCATTTTGCCTGAAAACAAAAGACAATAAATTAATATTAAAAACAAATCATGACTATTTTCACCAAATTCAGGCACAGCTATATTGTACACATAGACAATGGTACGATTTTGTTGTTAGAACAGACATTGATCTCCATGTAGAGCGAATCTACAAGGATGTCTCATGGGAAAGAAACCTCAAGAAACTGGAAATTTTTATTTCACTGCATTACTCCTAGAACTAGCATGTCCAAGATATCATTCTGGGGGAATACGAGAGCCACTAAACTGCTAATATTTATCATTTATGTATAACCATTATAATAGTTCTTTCCTAGATTCGAGGATTTCCTGTCAGGACTGCCATCTCCAGCTCACCTGGGGGACAGTCCCTGACATCTCCCTTCCCTTCTATAGCCTAAGGCGGGCTCCGTAATCACTTGCCGGGGAGAGACCATCTGCATTTGTAAGTTCAATTCCCAGCCGGTGTTTGACGGTGAACTGATACTGCTGGAAGGCTAATGACCAACGCATTAATCGATTATTCCCATTCTGCATGGTTTGTATCTTTAATAATGCCTTATGTTCTGTCTGCAATTCAAATAGTTTCCCCAGCAAATACACTGCAAAATGTTCGATCAATTTCACCATGGCTAGGTATTCCTTCTCGGTAGCAGTGTAGTGGGATTGGGCCTTGTTGAGCTTTCTGCTAAAATACGCTACTGGCCGATTTCTCCATCAATTGTTTGTGCTAGTACTGCACCAATACCCAGTCCAGATGCGTCTGTTTGTAGAAGAAAGGTTTGCAAAAAATCTGGTGCTCTTAACCCACCAGACAGAGCTAATTTTCAGATCTTTAAATTCGTTTTCCATAGCTTCTGTCTATCTAAGCTTGTTTGCTTTAGCTCCACCCAATGAATCTGTGAGACTAACTGTTTGTGCCACATAATTTCGAATAAAACGTCGATAATATCCCGTAAGCCCAACAAAAGCTCTCACATCTGATTTCGTCACTTGGCTGAACAAATTCATGTATAGCTGTGACCTTGGCTTCCAGTGGTCGTATTGTACCACTTCCAACATTGTGTCCCAAAAATTCACATGAGTATTTCCCAATTGAACACTTGTCTGGCCTTAGTGTAAGTCCAGCTTCCTTGATTCGACTAAAAGCTTCTTCCAAATGTGTTTGATGTTCTTCCCAAGTTTCAGAATACACAATGATGTTGTCTATGTAAGCCACTACAAACTCAGAGGTACCATCAAATAAGTCGTCCACAAGTTTCTGAAATGTTGAGGGTGCGTTTTTAAGGCCAAATGGCATTCGCTTAAACTGGAACTTTACTAGTGGAGAGATGAATGCTGTTTTCTCTTGATCCTCAATGCTCATAGGCACTTGGCATTACCCTTTTAATATGTCCAATGTAGAGATGTAGTTTACCTTGCACTTCATGTCCAATAATTCCTCAGGTCTTGGCATGCAGTACGGATCATTTTCGGTGATACTGTTCAACCGACGATAGCCTCCACACAGCCTAACTCACCCATCCTTTTTTCTGACTGTGACCAACAAAGATATCCATGGACTCTTAGATGACTCTATAATATCTGCATCTTTCATCTTCTTTACCTCCTGTCTGACTGCTTCCACATAAGTACATAACAGGAATTCAGTACGGAGCTGATCGCACTGGTTGAGATTCTCCCGTTCTAATTTTGTGCTGAATTCTCGATGTTTTTCCAGGACATGAACTAACAGTCATGTATTTTTCAAGTAACCGTTAGTTTCCTCACTTTGTTTTGACTTCAAATTATTACCAAGTTGTGGTTTGTCAACATCCGAAGTGTCCAAAGTGATTAGTTCACCTTCACCTTCTGTCCAGACTTCTGACTGAGTAGCTATGTTCATAGTCGATACTGGTGGAGATTTCCACACTTTCATTAGAACATTTTTTCTCTTCTTGCCAGGTCCCGGTAGCTTCAGGCGATAGGTTACTGGTGACACTCATTCTTCCACAGTATAGAGCCCAGAATAAGCAGCTTCTAGCTTACTCTGGCCATCTGGCATCAAAATGAATGCTTGGTCTCCAAGTTCAAAGCTTCTCTCTCGTGCTCCTCTGTCATAAAGCTCTTTGTACTTGAGTTTAGCTTGCTGATCCCCCCATTCCTTGGCGATCTCTGCCATATCTGACATTGCCTCATACAAGTTGGACAAGTATTCTGCAGCTGATACTGGCAATTCTTGCAATCCTTCCCATTGCTCTTTCACAAGATCTAATGGGCCTCGAACATGTCTACTGAATACTATTTCGAAGGGAGAGAATCCTGTCGCCTCGTGAGTTGCTTCTCTATAGGCGAACAACAGGGTTGGCAAGAGTACGTCCCACTCCTTCATACCACGACTAGATTCCGTCAACATAGCCTTTAGCATACTATGCCACTTCTCTAGCACCCTATTGGACTCGGGGTGGTAGGGTGAGGCCACTATACCTAGATGTTTGGCTGTCTCATTCATAAGCTTAGATGTGAAGTTAGTTCCACGGTCCGTTTAATGCCTGAAGTAGGCCTTAACATCATCATGAAATTCTGCATCTGCTAATCCATTTTCAAATCTTTGGGGTCGTTTGTGTTGACGTGGAAGCTGAGGTTCCATATCAAGTGATTCAGACATCGTCAGTACCTTTAGCCAAAACAAATCAAATGAATCTTCATCTCGAAGTTTTTAATTGTTTGAATAACCATGTCTGCAACAATTTTCCCTTCAGCTGCCAATAATGATTGATGCTGCAAAGTTTTGCTCAGGTTGTCTGTGTGTCTTAACACCAACTCACCTAAATAAGTACCAAAGAGAAAATTAAATGTATTCATTTGTGAAGATACCCCCTGAATCCGTGCTTTGTTTATCTGTATCTCTGGTAATCTCACCCACTTTCTCCCAAGTACTCTGTAAAACAGAATAATTATCTATACTGTAGAGGGAGTCAGCATGTACCGTCCATCGAGTGGGACAAAGAACTTTAACATTAACACTACTAATTTTTCAGAGGACAAATCACTTTCATCTTTCAATTGTTAAAAAATTTCATTCTGTCGTGGTGATTTTTTTTATAAGCTTCGTAATCTCATGTGTTGTCTCCAGAGCTGATTTTAAGATTTTTGATTTCTTAACAGCATCACAAGCAGCAGCAATATTGAATGAGTGGCTATAACAATGGTGACAGTCTATGGGAAAAGGGGGCACTTCACTCAAACCAAAAAGATTGAGTTTTTTATGCTAATAAAAAGCTACAATTTATCTCAACTTAGTGCTAAAATACTGGAGGGTAAAACCTTCGACGGGCAGAGAAACTGGCAGTTGAACTGGGCTGTATTCAACAAAGCAATTGAACTAGAAATCGAGAAAACATAAATTGAATTTCCACTTCCGGTATAATTAAGGTTTTCGTATACTTAACGGCGTACTCCCCATACGCAATTAAATCGTACAGCCGCTTTTTAACGGCGACTAACGAAGTTTGCGTAGAGTTCTTTTTAGCTTTCAGAGCATCTCACAGCCTGTCTTGTCGGAATCCTTGGCTACTCTACTCCATTAGGTCACCCACCTCCTTCTCTACCTGATGCAAATTATAGCCCATGTCTCTAGTGGGCATAGGTCACTCACCTCCTTCTCTACCTGATGCTGATTGAAGCCTGTGTCTCTGGTGACATAGGTCACCCACCTCCTTCTCTACCTGATGCTAATTGAAGCCCATGTCTCTAGTGGAATAGGTCACCCACCTCCTTCTCTACCTGATGCAAATTAAAGCCCATGTCTCTAGTGGCATAGGTCACTCACCTCCTTCTCTACCTGATGTTGATTGAAGCCTGTGTCTCTGGTGACATAGGTCACCCACCTCCTTCTCTACCTGATGCTAATTGAAGCCCATGTCTCTAGTGGAATAGGTCATTCACCTCCTTCTCTACCCATGATGCTGATTGAAGCCTGTGTCTCTGGTGGAATAGGTCACTCACCTCCTTCTCTACCCATGATGCTGATTGAAGCCTGTGTCTCTGGTGGAATAGGTCACCCACCTCCTTCTCTACCAGATGCTGATTAAAGCCCTGGTCTCTTGGTGGCATGTTCACCCACCTTCTTCTCTACCTGATGCTAATTGAAGCCCTGGTCTCTGGTGGCATAGGTCACCCACCTCCTTCTCTACCTGATGCTGATTGAAGCCTGTGTCTCTGGTGGCATAGTTCACTGGCTATCCAATGCATACAGTATATCCACTTGTTCCAAGATTAAAGATTCCTGCTTGCTCATAGAGCATCCAGCAATAGTTGTGACACCATGGATACATCAGACATACCTCTCACACAGGTAGCAGACAAAAAAATTGCAGCACAGGCTAACCACTCTCACTGACTTGCTGTGATTTATAAAGTATAACACATTTTTTTAACATCCCCAAAGGTCTAGGTCTACATAATGTGGTGAACCTGTGTGAGATACGTGACTTAAGCCAGTGGTATAATAGAGAATAAATTTGACAATGAGCTGCTAAACATTCACGTGAGCGTCAAGAAAATTACATATCAGAAACTATATAGTATTTTACTAAGTAAAGCAACTCGTTGTGAGCCATCTTTTCTATAATTAATTAAAATGCTACGAATTGGGAATGTGCAGAAAACAGTGGATCATCTCAATCCTCTTATTGTTAATACAATTATCTACAGCCAGTCTAGCATACTCGTCATTTGTGCTGCAACACAGCATTAATTAATATATCACATATGTAATCACAAATTACCTGTTTGACGTATTCCTGACATTCCTTGTTGTATTGCTAAGTACAAAAAGTATATAAAATAGGTAATATCATAATTTCTTATGCATCTCAGTTTAGTTTGTAGACAAAAATGATTCTGTGTGCAATCTAAACCCTCTTTGTGGTATAAATTTAAACAAGTGGGTAGGCTACACCAGATGAAGGTAGCTATAAAAACCTGGAAAAGTGGTAAACTTGGCTGGTTGCTATAACTACTTGGGTAATGAGCTTGCACAATACAGCATGAAATAACAACAGTAAAAAATCTTCAGTTGTTTCATGGGTCACGTGCCTAAAAATAACATTGTGAACATATCATGGATGGAATGTATATATATTTATTGCACCCTAGATACCTTCACAATGATATCTTTAGGTACATGACCCGTGAAATAACTCAAGATATTTCATGCTGTTATTTCACACTGTACTGCGCAAGCTCATTACCCTTGTAGTTATAGCAACCAGGCTAAACTTAAAAATTTTCTGGTTTTTACAGCTACCTTCGTCTGCAGGTGTACCCTGCTCAACTGAGTTAGAGCAGCTGCTAAAATGTCCGGCTGGTGAATAAACCACTTATTACACTTGTCAGAGTGATATGGCTAGATATTTCACTCTTATGCTTTATTTTCACTCTCCTCTGGCTCGTGACAATAAATTAGCCTACTTATGAAATATTTTGCCATAATCACACTTTGACTCATGTAATAAGTAATATATATATATACATTATATTCCATGCTAAATATCTTCACTTTCACATTGTTATATTTTTAGGTATGCAGAGGCGGATCTTGGGTTTTGTATTGAAGGCTCTTTTCAAGAAGGGTGACATAGCAAGAGCTACTTAAGGAAAATGTTTATATATTGTATTTCTATTGTAATATTCAGTCACACAATAATTAGCATTATCATCTAACTGACTAGAACTGATATAGTGAACAGCTAAAATCAGGAAGGAAAATTTAAAACTAAGAACAAAACAAGTTTACAAAGATATCTTTGTGAATAAATGGTAACTGATTTCATGAGGACATTCTAGCTAATATAGAAAGTAGTTACATAGCTATAATTCAACCATGAAGAAAAAATTGAATTACCACTAAATGCAATACCATTCTGTCAGAAACTAATGTTATACTTGCTCAATTTTGGCATTGGAATTGGAATAAACATAGCTTTGACAAGCACACAATTTATATTTAACGGCAAAAAGCTTAAGTGTGGTTGTATTACAATTTGCTAGCTAAATGATAGCTAAATCACTCTGAAGTTATTTTGGTTATACCACATTTGTTATTGAACAGGAAGACAAATAATCTTACCAACATCCTATCAGGTGGTCTGTACCCTCTGCGACAACAGGACACTCCATCTATCCTGTTTACACACTCACCACCTAAGGTAATCGCAATACAAAGCTAGAAATGCATCAATCTGAGATGAAGGTGTTCATTGTTTACAAAATTCTTAATGAAGACAGTGTGCGTGATCACTTGAGCCTTACTGCGTGACAAAAAGCGGGCACGTTTTGAGCGGGAAAGATGTGTTTTTTTTCTATTCCCACAGACTTTTGTATTGAGTTTTGGAATAGCACTTTCTCTCCGATTTTAGAGTATACTGAGGAAATATTTTTAATCATTTGGCGCAAGCTTTCCGATGGTGCAAACCCTGGATGCGTAGCTGTTTCCGGTGTCACAGTAAATACTGTCGCCCGGAAATTCTGTCGCAGCGGCGGCAAAATTTACTAGTAAAAATTGTCGCTCCCGGTAAATTTTGTCGCTTGTAGAAAGCGGTGACATTTAGTTCCTAGT
>WLWI01003235.1_pt1 | contig 13976 bp, 11 predicted proteins | sample 6701501 | NCBI WGS metagenome assembly WLWI01 (sample SAMN12718690, study PRJNA515312) | sponge metagenome | isolation source: marine sponge | host: Mycale hentscheli | place: New Zealand: South Island, Marlborough, Capsize Point | collected 2014-11-01
CAAAGGCATAGCCTGGCTGAAAGATTATGGTGACCCTTATATTGCGAATGCTGTGGATCTAGATGGCAAAATTGCGATTGATCTCGGCCTCTATGGTGCACCAGAGACTTTTATCATCGATGAAAAGGGTATCATTCGCTACAAGCATGTCGGCCCTACTACCTGGGAACATTGGCAAAATATTCTGCTACCAAAAATTGAATCACTGAGAGGCAAGGGTGGTGTTTAGAGTTTTATGTTTGCTCTTGCTTACGTCGATTTCAATATCGGCCTCGGCTGAGATTGCAGGACTGCCATTTGAATCAGAGGCTGAGGAACAACGATTTCGAGACCTGGCTGCTGAACTTCGATGTCTTGTCTGTCAGAATCAATCTCTTTCTGATTCAAATGCGCCGCTGGCGCAGGATCTTAGATCGGAATTATACGAACAGGTAAAAAAAGGTAATTCGGAAGTTCAAATAATTAGCTTTATGACTGATCGTTATGGTGAATTTATTTTGTACAAACCAAGGTTCACTACGAAAACACTATTGTTGTGGCTGACACCAGTATTGTTATCACTCATCGGTATTTTTTGCATCTTCAGATTTACTCTGAAACGTAAGCAAGGCTCTGAACCTGAGGTATCTGAAAGTGAATTAATAAAGGTTCGTGAATTACTGGAAACCGAGATACAAAATAAATGATGTTTATGTTACTGAGTATCGCGATTGCGGTAATTACTGTTGTGTTTTTACTCCTGCCCTTATTTCAAAATAGAAAACAAGTGAACATTGTTGAACGTGATGCGGTGAATATTGAAGTGGCTGGAGCACGTTTGTCTGAACTCAGAAAGGAACTCGAAGAGGGGCAAATAACAGACGAGCAATTCCAGAAATATCGACTTGAGCTGGAAACCGTTGCGTATGATGACTTAAGCGATAACACTAATCAGGAAGAACAAGGTCAAACAGGCAATACAGTGCTAGGCATAATTATTGCGTTAGTCGTACCCTTATTTTCCTTGTCTGTTTATGAGCAATTAGGTAATGAACAAGCTCTCTCCGAAAATCATGCGATGACACCTGAAGATGGGGCAAATTCCAAACAGGAATTAGAGGAATTTATTGCCTCTGTCGAAAAGGACATTGAACTAAACCCGGAGAATGTAGAAAGTAGAATCGCCCTGGGACAAGTATATGTTGAACTGGAACGATACAGTGAAGCTGCTGTTATCTACAGACAACTTTATAGTCTGAGACCAGATGATCCCGGTATTCTGGTTGATTATGCAGAGGCTCTGGCACTTTTCCATGGCAACCGTCTGACAGGTAAACCCGCAGAACTATTGGATAAGGCATTAAGCCTGGAACCAAATAACACGCGTGCCCTCTGGTTGGCAGGTTTCGCTTCATTACAGACAGGCGATGGTGCACAGACACTTAAACATTGGCAACGCCTGCAGGCGGGGCTGGAACCCGGCAGCGAAATTTACCTGCAGGTAGAAAAACTACTGAGCGAGCTGGGCACAAGCGAAACATCACTTGATTCGGCTTCTGTGCAGCAAGAAGCTAGTGTAAAAAAGTCAATTACCGTTAACGTATCCGTAGCAGCGGAACTCGTTTCCGAAATTGATCCTGATACTACCTTGTTTGTTTTTGCACGTGCCGCAAAGGGCCCGCCAATGCCTTTGGCAGTACACAGAGGTAAGGCAGAAGACATTCCTTTGACGGTGGTTCTCGACGACAGCATGGCGATGATGCCAAGTATGTCACTGTCGAGTTTTCCGGAGGTAATCGTAGGCGTACGTCTTTCTGCTAATGGTCAACCTCAGGGGCAATCCGGTGATTTTGAGGGTTATTCTGCCACGCTGGAAGTAGCGACAAGCCCGCATGTAGATGTCGTTATCAATTCAATCAAACCCTGAATCGCTATTAACTACTACCAGTTTTACCTATATAGCGTTTGATTAATTTTGTTGAGTAATGATAAGTAGTATTTCAAAATCAGATGCCAGGAAAATTGTGCTGCAAAGCCAGAGGCTGACTCATCAGCGCAGTTTTGGAAAAGGTCCAGACGCAACATTGAAGGTCATTGAACATCTCGGATATGTGCAAATAGATACTCTTTCCGTAGTAGCCAGGGCTCATCTTCATACCTTGTGGAATCGTGTGAATAAATTCGATCCTGAACATATCGAAATTTTGCAGACTGAGCGTAAGATTTTTGAACACTGGTCACACGCACTCGCCTTCTTACCAATGAAAGACTTTCGGTTTTCGCTACCAATGATGAATCGTATCGCAAAGGGTGAAACACACTGGTATTCCAAAAACTCAAAGCTAGAAAAATTTGTACTCAAAAGGATACGTGAAGAAGGCCCATTGTCGGCCAAAGATTTTAATGACAAAAAAAGCTCTAAAGTCATGTGGGCCAGATCCCCTTCGAAGAAAGCACTGGAGCAGCTTTTTATAGAGGGTAAATTAATGATCCCTCGTCGCTTAAATTTCCATAAGGTATATGACTTAAGGGAAAGAGTATTACCGGTTTCAGTAGATGTAAGGCTTCCTGACGATACGGAATTCGCCCGTTTTCTAATTACTGGTTTCTTACGGGCACATGGTTTGGGCCAGCCTACCGAAATCGCCTATTTACGAAAAGGCCTTACCCCACTTATTACCAGGGTCGCAAGTGAAATGCAGGAAGAAGGTCTGGTAATGACTATCAAAGTGTTAGATCAGGAATATTATTGCCTGCCCTCAACGCTGGAATTGCTGGACAAGCCTGCTTCGCGCAATAAGATCAGAATATTGTCGCCCTTCGATAATGCGATTATACAACGTAGGCGAGTAATCGATTTTTTTGATTTTGATTATAAAATCGAATGTTATGTGCCAAGGGATAAACGTTTATACGGTTATTTCTGTTTGCCTGTCTTATGGAATAATAAACTCGTAGCCAGGATAGATGCCAAGGCATCCAGGAAATACAAATTATTTCATATCTTTCACCTGCATATTGAAGAGACTTTAAAACAGACCCCTCAATTTATTTCGGCTTTAACCAGCGAGCTGAAAAAGTTTATGGCCTTCAATAATTGCAATAATGTCTATCTACACAAAATATCCCGGGCTAAAGGGAAATCGTATAAAAGCGATTTGAAAGAGGGGATGTTGATTTAGATTTCAAAAAACTTCTTTGTATTTTAATTCTCACACAAGCGGTAGCGGTTTGAATATCATCAACCAAAATAAAACCAAAACTGTCGAAAATGCGATAATACCGAGACAGGTCCAGTTTTTCATAAGCCGAATAAATTCTTCTTCAATACGGCCGGATTCAAGTTGTGAGTCTGCAATACTTTTCAATTTATATTGAATAAACAAGACAGGAATCCAGCAGGCGCCAACGAACACATAAAGTGCAAGGGTAGAAATAAACCAGGGTGAATGAAAAGAATAGCCCAGCGTATTCATCAATAGTAAGTCACTTAGCAGTTGTGCAACTACAGCCGGAGTAGTGAAACACCAGTCTGCTATCACCACATGCCTGGATGTCACGGCAATAGTCTTGATATCTCTGGAACGGTAAGCCATAAACATAAAGAAAGCTGTCCCCAAACCTGTGCCAGCCATAATGACAGCGCTCAGGATATGGACGAATTTTAAAACCAAATAACTACTCATAGGCTTTATCCTCTATTTGATATATACCCCATTTCTCTGCTATCTCAGCAAACTCGTCTTTTGAGAACAATGCAAGACAAGGCATGGCACCACGTTGCTGTATATCCTCATCAATTAGCTTATTGATCAGGATAATAGCAGGGATGATCGGGATATAGGGGCCTACGTTATTTTCCGCAACCAGCAGCCAGGTAATCCTCAGTTTTTCGCCTGAACTGTCTTTACCTTTCAAAATAATCCTCATGCCACCATTACCCGTACCGAAAGGTAAGAATAGACTCCTGAGTCTAAAAATTGGTCTGGCGAATCTATCCCATTGTCTGATCAGACCCCATTTCGTCAACTGTGCCATCAGTGCGACGATTCTGTGAAGTGAGGGTAATTCCAGGCCAGCTTGAAAGCGAACAGTCTTCACTCCTTTGTAGAAGTGAGGAAACAATTCCAGATCTGGAATATCTACATTTGCCAGCCAACGTTGACCTAACTTTTCCCCAAAGTACGATTGCCTGTTGTCCATCCAGCCATGGACATCAACAAATTTGCCATTTTGCCAGCGCTTAAATGGTCGACCTATATAGGAAAGAATGCCCTGTAGTGTAGCAATACCTAAAACTGCTTTGTTGCCCGGCACAATAGAAATATCGATTTCCTCTAATAGGGCAAAATCGTTTTTATAACTTTCAATTACTGTTGATGACAGGCCGGGCACTGAACTGGCACCGCAAATTGCAAGGACATTCCCAGTTTGAGCAGAAGCATCTAGTGAATGAAAATCACAGACAAAACGTCTGTCGTCAGCAAGGTCGATATAATGACTACCCACTTTGATGCAAGCCATCGGTACTTGATAAGCCTGACCCTGAAAGGGACCGGAAGTGTGAACGACGATCTCCGGGCTCAAATCACCAAGCCTCTCTGCAAAATCCAGGCTGGAGATATCGATTTCGATTGCGACTAATTCACAACGAGAATTGTTGGATTTCAATTCATTGCAGAACTGTTCGGCTTTTTCTTTACTTCGACCGGCAATAAGCAAGCAGATATCTGTTCTTATCGACAAACTCTTGCATATCCTTTTGCCGAAATTACCGTATGCGCCAAGTACCAGAATTCTTTTAGTCATTGCAGGGTTAGTAGTTGTAAGTAATAAAACGTCATTATTGGGACGCTCAGGCCAATCATCCCGGCCATTTCCCAGTTCAATCAGACTATGCTACTGATCTCGACTAATTTCCAGAGAGTCGGGCAAAGTTGATGTTGGACAGATCAATGCCCGGTGTCTAGGATGTCGAGATAGCGAGTAATAAATCAAAAAATAGCGAAAGGAATAAACATGAGTAGAATACATTGCGCAGTGGTATTTGCGATCTTCAATTTCGGGGTTTCTCAGACTTTGCTGGCCGAAACCCAGATCATCTATGCCGGTGAATTGCTTGTGATACCCGGTCAAGCGCCTAAAACCCAACAGACAATTGTTGTCACAAAAGACAAAATTTCGGAAGTACGAGATGGTTATGTAGATAGCGGCGAGTTTGGCGAGAACATCCGGGTGATCGATCTGAAGAATAGCTTTGTGATGCCGGGTCTGATGGATATGCACGTCCATTTACAGGGTGAATTAGGGCCAGAGAGGGACAGAGAACAGCTGAAAATGTCTGCCGAACTGGTGAGCATGCGAAGCATTCACTTTGGAATGAAAACAATAGAGGCCGGGTTTACGACAGTGCGAGATGTCGGCTCCGATACCCTGCATATGTATGCGCTTCGTGATGCCATCAACAAGGGCTGGGTGAAAGGTCCGCGCATTATCGCCGCGGGTGGCGTTGGTATCACGGGTGGTCATAACGATGTTAGTGGCATGAAACCTGATTTGCTTGAGTTTTATACGGACAAGACCGTTTGTGATGGACCCTACGATTGCCGCCGCGCCACTCGCCGCACGATTAAGTTCGGTGCTGATCTCGTCAAAATCACTTCAACTGGTGGTGTACTAACTGATCGTGCTACCGGTACAGGTCAGCAAATGGAAATGGATGAACTGAAAGAAGTAGTATTGGCTGCCCATCGGATGGGGAGAAAGGTTGCCTCACATGCACATCAGGAAGATGGCATCATCGCTGCCCTCGAAGCCGGGGTAGATAGTATCGAACATGGCACTTATACCGGTAAAAAGGCAATCAAACTGTTCAAGAAGACCGGTGCCTACCTGGTACCAACATTATTGGCGGGGGAGACAGTCAAACATATGGCTGAGAACGCTGATTTCATGAGTGATTCGATCAAAGCTAAGGCGATTAGGGTAGGCGGTGATATGAAAGTCCATTTTGCGAAGGCCTATGAAGCGGGTGTGAAAATCGCTTACGGAACAGACAGTGGCGTATCAAGGCATGGCACAAATGCAGAAGAAGCGGTGTTAATGCATGAGGCAGGTATGCCAGCTATGAAAGTCATAGAGGCTGCCACGGTAAATGCAGCCGACCTTATCGGCATGAGTGATAGTTTGGGTACAATTGAAGCAGGAAAGTCGGCCGATATTATCGCCACTGATGCATCGCCACTTGAGAATATTAAAGAGTTGTTAGATGTCGATTTCGTCATGAAAAGTGGCAATGTTTATAAGAGATAGGAATTATTTATGTCAATACTGACCCGTAGTACATGTGCATTTTTCTTACTGATTTCGATATCTAATAATGCTGTTGCTACAGATAAGGCAAAGCTGATAGAGAAAATCGATGGACGTTTCCAAACTCACCAGGATATAGCTTTAAAGATATTTAACTATGCTGAGCTCGGTTACCAGGAAAACGAAAGTAGCAAGCTGTTAAAAGATAGTCTGCGCGATGCAGGATTCAAGATTGAGGAAGGCGTAGCAAATATCCCTACAGCCTTTATTGCTGAAGCAGGTAAAGGCAAGCCAGTGATTGCCTTATTGGCAGAATTTGACGCTTTACCCGGAATCACACAATCGGCTGATCCTTTCCGAAATGAAATTCCTGACAAGGCCAGCGGACATGCCTGCGGACATCATTTATTTGGTACAGCCTCGCTTGGCGCCACCATCGCGATTAAAGAATGGTTAGACAAAAGCAAAGTTAAAGGCACAGTACGCTTATACGGCACACCGGCGGAGGAAGGCGGCTCAGGTAAAGTTTATATGGTGCGCGAAGGCTTATTCGATGATGTAGATGCTGTATTGTCCTGGCATCCAGGCGACAAAAATGTTGCGACAGCCAAACCTTCTTTATCGAATCGATCTGCCAAATTTCGTTTTCGTGGTCTATCTGCTCATGCTGCCGCTGCACCGCATAAAGCTCGCTCCGCTCTGGATGGTGTGGAGGCCTTCAATAATATGGTGAATTTATTGCGTGAACATGTGCCACAGGAGACGCGAATTCACTATGTAATCACGGAAGGTGGGCATGCCCCCAATGTCGTACCGGATTTTGCTGAAGTATATTACTACGTGCGTCACCCTCTTGCGGCCAATCTTAAAACTATTTGGTCACGCGTAGAACAAGCGGCCAAGGGAGCTGCATTAGGTACAGGCACGACGGTAGACTGGGAAATTATCCATGGGAATCACAGTCTCTTACCAAACGAAACAATCGCAAATATTATGGACAGGAATCTGCAGATCGTTGGCGGGGTGAGCTATTCAAAAAAGGAACAGGATTTTGCAGATAAGATTTATCAAACTTTAACTCGGCCAGAGCTTACCCTGGGTTCAGAAAAAAACGTTCAGCCGATTCAATATGCAGGCTCAATGGGTTCAACTGATGTTGGGGATGTCAGCTGGAATGTGCCTACAGGAGAGTTTCGTAGTGCAACCTGGGTGCCTGGGACATCTGCACACAGCTGGCAGGCGATAGCGGCTGGTGGAATGAGTATTGGTATAAAAGGTTTGCAGGTTGCCGCAAAAACCCTCACCTTAACTGCAATGGATTTATTTGAGGATGACTCCTTATTGAAAGAGGCCAAACTCGAGTTAGAGAAACGTCGGGGAAATGATTTTGATTATGAGCCCCTGTTAGGTGATCGTCCGCCACCCCTGGACTACAGGAAATAGATATTACCGAAAAAAACCATTGTTAATATTTTTAAGCGCAAGAGTAGTGGGAGAATGAACATGCTCAGAACGAAAACACTTTTAATACTATTTTGCAGTATTTTGTTATTGAACGCCTGTAATCATCAGGTTCGTAATACAAGCGAAAAAACAGAGTCAATTGAAGCGAAGACACCGGAGCAATTTGTTGCAGACGTAAATGCCAGACTGGAAGATGTCGTCAAGGAGGGTAGTGCTGCGGCCTGGATACGAAGTACCTATATCACGCCGGATACAGCAATTATAGCGGCACGGGCGCAAGAACGAGAGTTGGCATTTCTTAGTGAAGTGCTTGAAGAAGCCAAACAGTATGATGGTATGGCAATGAATGATGACACGGCACGCGCGATAAAACTGTTAAAGCTAGGTACTTCCATGCCAGCGCCCAATGATGTAATGAAACGTGCTGAGTTGGCAGAAATAGCAACGCGTATGGAAGGGCAGTATGGCGAAGGAAAATATTGTCCGGCTGGAGATGATTCCTGCAGAACTTTAAACGATCTTTCGCGCGTCATGGCTGATAAGAAACATGATTATGAAGCACAACTGGATGCCTGGCGTGGTTGGCGTACTATCTCGCCGCAGATGAAAGACGATTATGCGCGCTTCGTCGAATTGACAAATGCGGGTGCACAGGAGCTTGGCTTCGATAATCTTGGTGAAATGTGGCGATCGGGCTATGACATGTCGCCGGTAGAATTTGAGCAGGAGACCGAACGATTATGGAATCAGGTGAAACCGCTGTATGACGCCTTGCATTGTTATGTCAGAGGCGAGTTGTCCGATCATTACGGTGAAGATAAGGTTGCCAGGGATGGACCAATACCAGCACATTTGCTTGGCAATATGTGGGCTCAGCAATGGGATGCAATCTACGATCTGGTAGAGCCCTATGAAGGCCTGGTTGATCTTGATCTGGATCTCGCGTTAAAAGAACGTTTAGACTCAAGCCGCCAAACTCACCTGAGTAAGGGTGCAGGCACAGACGAGGCTGAACGCAAGGCGGAGATGGAAACGGCCCAGGACATCGTCCGTATGGCTGAAGACTTTTATACCTCTCTTGGCATGCCTTCCTTACCCGATAGTTTCTGGAAAAACTCGATGTTGATCAAACCAAGAGATCGGGAAGTGGTCTGTCACGCCAGTGCCTGGACTATGGATGGCAAAGAGGATGTACGTGTTAAGCAATGCATTGAACCCACGGGTGAAGAATTGTTTACTACCTTTCATGAGCTAGGGCATATTTACTACGATTTGATGTACAACGATTTACCACTAATATTTCAGGGCGCGGCCCATGACGGTTTTCATGAAGCCATTGGCGACACTGTCAATTTATCCATGACCCCTGATTTTCTTTACAAGCTTGGATTAATTGAATCAAATAGTTCAAGTACTGAGGCAACCATTAATCAGCAAATGAAAACTGCCTTGGAAAAAATCGCATTTTTGCCTTTTGCCAAAATGATAGACACCTGGCGTTGGGCGGTTTTTGATGGCAGGGTAAGTCCTGATCAATATAACGAGCATTGGTGGAAACTACGTACCCAATACCAGGGAATTGCCGCGCCCGTTGAGCGAGGCAAATTGGATTTCGATCCCGGCGCGAAATATCATATTCCAGGTAATACACCATATACCCGCTACTTTTTGTCATTCATCTTGCAATTTCAGTTTCACAAGGCCTTGTGTGATGCGTCGGGTTATCAGGGGCCACTGCATGAATGTTCTGTCTACGGAAATAAAGAAGCGGGCACACGATTCGCTAACATGCTAAAACTGGGAGCTAGCCGACCATGGCAGGAAGCACTGGAAAACTTGACCGGCACAAGAGAAATGGACGCCTATGCCATCATTGAATACTTCCAACCCTTGCTCGCCTGGCTGGATAAGAAAAACGAAACAAAGCAATGTGGTTGGTGAGATGATGTCTTCACAGAAGAAAATGAAAAATAAGACTTCTGGTATTTTCTTAATTTTTATCACCCTGAGTTTTATTGCCTGCGAGCGACAACAGGCGGTGGACGTCGGTAATACACTGGCAGAGTCTGAACAAGTAGCAAAAAGCGATATCCCAAATTATAGTGCTGAGGCATTTTTTAAAACGACCAGTTACTATCTGGCCAGTTCAGCCGGACACACTTTCTCAGCCGGGACTAACTCAATACTCATCACTTCAGATACAACAGGTGTCTTCAACGCCTTCGCACTACCTATGGATGGTAGTCCGATACATCAATTAACTGAGTCAACAGACAACGCAATATTTGCTATCAGCTGGTTTCCCGAAGACGATCGTGTTCTTTATACCTATGATGTAGGTGGCAATGAATTGAATCATGTTTACGTTCGCGAAACCGATGGCAGCAATAGAGACCTGACACCAGGTGATGAAGTTAAAGCAGGTTTTTTAAAATGGAGCGCTGATGGTCATAGTTTTTACTTGACTACCAATGAACGTAATCAGAAAAATTTCGACATATATCAATATTCCGTCACAAATTACAGTAGAGAGTTAATTTACGAGAACCCGAGCTTTAAAGTCAGTGACATCAGCGATGATGGACGCTGGCTTACATTAGATAAACCACGTACGAGTGCGGACTCTGATATCTATATTGTTGACCTGAGTAGCGACAAACCTGAGCCCATGCTCATAACGGAACACAGCGGAAATATTGGATATTCAAGTTATGGATTTACGCCAGATAATTCGACTTTGACCTATGCCACAAATGAACATGGCGAATTCAATCAGGCCTGGGCGTATAATCTGGAAACTGGTGTAAAAAGTTTGTTATTGGAAGCACCCTGGGATGTGAGTTATTTGAGTTACTCACGTTCTGGACGTTACCAGGTTGCGGGAATCAACGCCGATGCTAGAACCGAAGTAAATATCACTGATACCACGACTGGCAAGAATCTTAGTTTGCCAGATCTGCCCACAGGCGACTTACGTAGTATTCGTTTCTCTGGAGATGAGAGTCATATCAGCCTAATTGTAAATGCCGATGATTCGCCATCCAATATACATGTTATTGATCTGAATAGAGGAAGTTCAAGACAGCTGACTCAGGCACTTAATCCAGAAATTAAGCAGGCACATCTAGTCAAAAGTGAAGTCGTTCGCTATCCCAGCTTCGATGACCTGGATATCCCATCAATATTATACAGGCCACATCGTGCCAGTAAGACACAGCCAGTACCTGCACTAGTCTTTGTGCACGGAGGACCGGGGGGTCAAACACGAACTGGTTATTCAGCGTTAATGCAGCATTTAGCTAACCATGGTTACGCCATTCTTGGTGCTAACAACCGAGGTTCTTCCGGTTATGGTAAAACATTTTATCATCTCGATGACAAGCGTCATGGCGAGGAGGATCTACAGGATATTGTCTATGGCAGGAAGTACCTGGAGTCCCTTGATTGGGTAGATTCTGAAAGGATTGGCGTGATAGGAGGATCCTACGGCGGCTACATCGTCGCTGCCGCACTCGCTTTCAAGCCAGAGGTATTTGATGTGGGCATCGATATATTCGGCGTCACAAATTGGGTTCGAACTCTTGAATCAATACCACCCTGGTGGGAAGCGTTTAAAGAGGCCCTTTATGATGAGATGGGTGACCCGGCGGTAGATGCCGAACGTCACCGACGTATTTCTCCACTTTTTCATGCAGAGAATATTGTCAAACCAATGTTAGTGGTTCAGGGAGCAAATGATCCTCGCGTTCTTCAAGTTGAGAGTGATGAATTGGTCGCTGCGATTAAAGCGAATAATGTCCCCGTTGAGTACCTTGTTTTCCCGGACGAAGGCCATGGATTCAGGAAAAGAGCCAATCGTATTGCAGCGTCAGAAGCCTATGTAAAGTTTCTTGGGACCCATCTCAAGGGCAAGCCATCCACACCGTAGAGCATATTGCTTAGACACATGAGCTGATTATATCAGTAGAATATAGCTAGACTCGTTTGTGGCCACCAGTGGCTTCCATAGCTAGTTCTCGCATCTTGTTAACACGGTCAAGCATTTTAGGTGCGATGCGTTTCCAAATTTCATTATCTAGATCTTTCACCAATGCCTCACATAAATTCACAGTAAGTTGATCGGTAGATACGTTTACGAATTGATTGGCAGAAGCAGTCTTAAAAAAATCTTTGAAATGTCTTTCTGTGGCAAGCTCACTTAATTCATCCAGTAAATTACTTTCTGTGAGAACCTTATTTTCATCTGTATTTTCATCACCTTTATTACTAAACATAGTAAGAACCTCTTCATCTAAACTCTTTTCAATTTATAAATGTGTACGTCCACTGTGTTTGCTTTTTATAGGCAGATGATAACTCACAATAGCTACATTGAGCGCCTGCTTTTTACATGAAATAGTCGGGAAACACGTAAAATTAAGAGTTATTAAGCCAATTTTGAGTTTTTCCCGATAAAGATGAACTTCAATACAGGACATTCAATATTGATTGCCTTGTCAAGGGATGGCTTGTAATGTACCGGCGCACTTAATAATCAGGAAAACTAAAAAATGTCAGAAACAAAAATTGGTATGCGCTTCGGTGAGGCAATGGTGGCTGGTAGTAGTGAGCCTTATTGGACAGAACCAGAGATCACGATTGGTGAGTTGAGTGGTCCCGTGGGGCATGGTATGGCCAGTATGATGGGACAATCAGCAGGCTTCTCCAGGTTATTCGCACTTGTAGACGGTGACAAGATGGTCAAACCGGCGACACTGATGGTACCTAAGGTGCAATTGAAGAAAATGCTGGACGTGGATGTGTTTGCTGGACCTGTGCAGGCCGGGATCGCTGATGGTGTACTGGATGCCGTTGAAGCAGGGTTAATTTCAAAGTCACAGTGTGAAGATATTGGCATCATTTGCATGGTATGGGTGCATCCTGAATTATGTAAAGACGCAAAATCAATTGACTACAATGAGGTTTATGAAAACAATCGTAAGGCTATGAAGCTTGCCATTGAAAAGGCCTTGCAGGGCAAACCAGGTGTAGAGGAATTGTTAGCAGAAGATCGCAGTAAGCCCAGACATTTTACCTATGACCCAGAGAGTAATAGCTGGTCCATGTAGTAAAACTGAATAGCGAATACCGTTTTGATTTATTGATAGTATTAAAGGTCAGGTAAAACCCGATCGAGAGTTTTCGCGAGAAGAGAACCAAGATCACCGCCTCGATAATCAAAGCTGTCAGCGACACCCATCATCGTGCGAGAGGATCGGACACCCAGCCAGCGCAGGGGCTCAGGTTCCCAGTGTTGGTCTGCCTTTGCTGGGTTAACCCAGGGTGTATCAAGTCGTTCAGACTCCTGACCGGTCACCAAATCGGCAAGTGTCTGTCCGGCCAGGTGGGTTGACGCTACGCCATTGCCGAAAAAGCCGCCGGCCCAACCTTTGCGTGTGATGGGATCAAAATTGACCGAGGGTTGTAATGAGCGCGATACACCCATTGCACCTCCCCAGGCGTGAGTAAAGCGAATGCCTTTCAGAGATGGAAAGAAGCGTAATAATGTATTTTGTACGAGCTTGAATTCTGGATCGGCTATTTCAAAATTGTGGTGAATTCCAGAACCAAAAAGATAAGTACCTCGACAGCCGAAGGCAATACGCTTGTCGGCGGTAAGTTGTCCATAGGTTGTCACGCGATCTAAATTCGTAAAAGTATAGCGCTGGCGAAATCCGATATCATCGAGCTGTTGCTGACTGAGGGTTTCAGTCGCGACCATCATTGAATGAACGGGAATCAATCTTTGCCCATGACCGGCCAAATTGGCTGTGTAACCCTCGGTAGTCTGCAAGATGGTTTCCGCTTTCACTTTAGCTTGTTTAGTGAGTACTTCGCCTTTGCTAATTTCCTGCACCGCACTGTTTTCATAAATCCGTACGCCCAGACCTTCAACACAGGCAGCCAGGCCACGTGCCAGTCGAGCTGGATGAATAACCGCACATTGATGTGCACGGATGGCCGCGAGGGCCTTGTCAACATTAAGTAACTCGTTTAACTGTTTTGCATCCAGCCAACTATAAACCTCTTCATCGAAACCGAGATCACGTTGATGTTTCAGTTCAGATTTCAGGCTAGCCAACTGAACTGGTAAAACAGCGTTATCGGGGTTGCGAACTAGCGGCCTGTAGTTGACACTATGAAAATAACGGAACACACGAGATAAATGTTGTAACAGAACG
>WLWI01003237.1_pt1:0-5000 | contig 13968 bp, 8 predicted proteins | sample 6701501 | NCBI WGS metagenome assembly WLWI01 (sample SAMN12718690, study PRJNA515312) | sponge metagenome | isolation source: marine sponge | host: Mycale hentscheli | place: New Zealand: South Island, Marlborough, Capsize Point | collected 2014-11-01
AAAAAACATTTATTGCTGGTAGTTTCTGTCCACTATTGAAATAATGGTATTATTTCTTGTTGCAGGAAAGAAGCTGACCAGTAGGATCACGCGTTCAAAAAGAAAGCTGAGGAAGCAAGATGGAGCTGAAGCCCCTCTCTCTGTGGAATCACCTATAGTCAGTAGGAAGGAGTGGGGTTGGTGAACGGGGCAGGGGCAGATTGTTTAGTTGGTTATAATGTTACTAGTCAGTCTTGAATCCAAGTTATCAGTGAGATGATTGTTTCAGTAGTTGTTATTATATTAGAGCAAGAAGAATTTGTCAGAGTGTTATTAAATGATGGTTCTGACATTGATTTGGTTTTATGCTGTTGTGTAATTTGTATGTCTGCAGCAACGACCAAGCAGACAAGCTAATATTCAACTTGGCGGCAAGGTGAAGAAGTTTATTTCTTGAACAAGTCCCTCTGTTATGATTCATTTCTTTCTTTTTAAATGTCACAGTCCATGTAAATGTAACGTTACTGCAGTGAATTCAATATGTACACCATTTCTACTCATCAAATCGTGGGAATGACGCGCGATGAAAGATTTGCGACCACTACTCTCCGTTTAGCGCTTAGGTAAAGGGTTTAATTTGTGGCTTAATCATCTTCGCAGGATGGCGAACATAGGGGAAATAAAAGAGGAGAAAGAATTGGATGCCCTTAACAATTTCAGGGGGTAAGGGAACAAATTCCTGTAGATAGCTTATTACGGGATACTTGGAATTGTAAAAGTCTAGTGGTACTGCACTTCTGGGCAGAATGGTCGGAACCGTGCAAGGATATGCAGGAGGCCATGGAAGACTTGGCCAAAGAACATCCCAAAGTCAAGTTTTACAAGGTAAACACAAATAGTAGTGGCACTTCCCACGAAATACTGACAGTTCCAATTAATTTTGTTGTGACGATACTTTCCCATCATAATGACATTTCTAACATGGAAGGATGGCTACTATCTTCACATGGTCTTCACATAGACTATATAAACTCACATATTTGCACACATGACCTTACAACCATTTATGTTCAGGTGGCTGCTGAAGATGTCCCTGAGTTATCTTTGAAGTTTGAAGTGGTAGCTGTGCCTACCTTTATCTTGGTCAAGGTATGAGAATGGAGAGATAGTGTTGTTAACTTTCAGCATTCAAAAGTAAAAGGATTTCAGCAGTAGTTTTTCTGTCCGTTTTCCTGACCATTGAAATCACATAAAAATTCTTGACTTTCCCCCCCTAAATGTATCACCAGTATAGGCATAAGATTGACTGTTAGAGAGGTTTGTTTTTGTATTGTTTCTTGTCCCCCCTGAAGTGGATCCAGCATTATGACTGGGAGGGCTAACTATGAACTGATTTGGTTAATTTATGAATAAAGAGTAAGTGAGCATGTAGCTGCTCCCTGGATCCTACCTTGCCACCTCATTATTATATGTTGCCGTATTGTATGGTAAAGGGTGGTAAAATAGTGGACAGAGTCAATGGGGCTCATGCTCCTGAGCTAGCCAAGAAGACTTCGGCCCATTCTCAGATTCCAGTCATTGCCCCACGCCCTCCTGCACCTAAAGAAGTGAGTGTTACCTCTCCCTTCGTCTCTTGTAATCCTCTTAGCTTTTTCTTTCCTCTAATAGGATCTGGAGGTGAGGCTGGGGAAATTGGTGAAGAGTGCTTCCTGTATGCTTTTCATGAAGGGAACTCCAGCAGAGCCTAAATGTGGTAAGGTATGGTTAGTCCTGCAAGTAAGGATTCTACTAGCATTGAACATTGTAGGGAAGTGAAGGACTTGGAATAATGGTGGAACCCATAGTGATGTACAGTGGAGTCACTAACTGAGCCATCATCATGTTTGTGTGTTAGGTTTCAGTCGACAGACTGTGGCCATTTTGCAGGAAATGAATGCGGAGTTTAGCACGTTTAACATCCTCATGGACGATGAAGTGAGGCAAGGTAATGACAGTCATTAAACAACAACAACAAAATTAAGTCATTAAACAACAACAACAACAAAATTAAAGTCATTAAACAATAACAACAAAATTACAGTCAGTAAACAACAACAAAAACCGAATGGAAATTGGTCAAGACTACAGTGACCAGCTCAGCCATTGTTTGTCTAACACTTCACTTTGTCTTCTTATGCTCATAGTCATCAGATATTATTGTGCAGGTCTTAAGAAGTTCTCTAATTGGCCTACGTATCCTCAACTCTACGTTAATGGAGAGTTGATTGGAGGACTAGATATCATCAAGGTGAAGCACTAGAGACACAGCTAGTGTTTGGAGTGTTAGTGACACAACTAGTGTTTGGCGTGTTAGAGACACAGCTAGTGTTTGGCATGTTAGCGACACAGCTAGTGTTTGGAGTGTTAGTGACACAGCTAGTGTTTGGCACGCTAGTGTTTGGCGTGTTAGCGACACAGCTAGTGTTTGGCGTGTTAGCGACACAGCTAGTGTTTGGAGTGTTAGTGACACAACTAGTGTTTGGAGTGTTAGTGACACAGCAAGTGTTTGGCGTGTTAGTGACACAGCTAGTGTTTGGCGTGTTAGTGACACAGCTAGTGTTTGGCGTGTTAGTGACACAGCTAGTGTTTGGAGTGTTAGTGACACAGCTAGTGTTTGGCGTGTTAGTGACACAGCTAGTGTTTGGCGTGTTAGTGACACAACTAGTGTTTGGAGTGTTAGTGACACAGCTAGTGTTTGGCGTGTTAGCGACACAGCTAGTGTTTGGAGTGTTAGCGACACAACTAGTGTTTGGAGTGTTAGTGACACAGCTAGTGTTTGGAGTGTTAGCGACACAACTAGTGTTTGGAGTGTTAGTGACACAACTAGTGTTTGGAGTGTTAGTGACACAACTAGTGTTTGACGTGTTAGCGACACAGCTAGTGTTTGGAGTGTTAGCAACACAGCTAGTGTTTGGCGTGTTAGCGACACAACTAGTGTTTGGCGTGTTAGCGACACAGCTAGTGTTTGGCGTGTTAGCGACACAGCTAGTGTTTGGAGTGTTAGCGACACAACTAGTGTTTGGAGTGTTAGTGACACAGCTAGTGTTTGGAGTGTTAGTGACACAGCTAGTGTTTGGAGTGTTAGTGACACAACTAGTGTTTGGAGTGTTAGTGACACAACTAGTGTTTGACACTAAAGAAGTTTTTAAGTCAGATTAGTCATTAATTGTGGAACTCCTGAAATTGACTTGTCATTCACAAAAGGATATTCCCAATAATATTTTGTTATAATTACGTGAAGTTTTGATAATATTTACTCGACATCCTAAAATTTCAATAGAAAGAAGAATGTCAGTTAATGTTAAAAAAAGATTCAAAGAAATAGCTGTAAATGACTCAACTTGAACTAGTTGCTATATTTTTATATTTTAGGAGATGAAAGAGAATGGTGAACTGGAGTCGACTTTGCCCAAGGCTAAGAGTCTTGATGAAAGGTAAGGTACACCTGTAACAATGGCCCCACCAGTGTGCTAGCTGGGTTTCTGACTTGTGCAGATTAAAGTCCCTCATCAACCAACAGAAAGTGATGCTCTTTATGAAAGGCAACCCGCAGGTGACAATGACCCCTTACCAGTTCACCTGATATGTCATTTTTACTGTTGTTGTTGTTGTTGTAGAAACCACAGTGTGGTTTCAGCAGAACTATGTGCGGCATTCTGCAGGAGCACAAGTGAGTGAGAGGATCAACTAGTGAACTTGTTATGAAATCATTTTGTTCTTTCTGCTTACTAGAGTTGAGTTTGGAACCTTTGACATCCTCACAGATGATGAAGTTCGTCAGGGTCTAAAGAAGTTCTCCAACTGGCCCACGTACCCCCAGCTCTATGTGAAAGGGGAACTCATTGGGGGCCTAGATATAGTCAAGGTGAATATCATGGCCAGGGTTTGATACAGAAATTTTCTGTGGTGGTGGGAGAAATGAAATATTTACAATGCAACAATTTACAAACAGCAACAATTTACAAACAGGTCAGCCAAAATACATTTATCTTAGGAGTCTTATTTGAGGCATTTTAACAGTGAACATTATGAGCAATTAGTTACTAGATCCAGACCCTTTCACCCACTGCTCATATGAATATTTTTACTGGACAGCAAAACCAGAGCATTCAATAATAACTGTAGAAAACATTTTTTTGTCAACCCTTCATTTCAAGTACAGTAGAACTTCAGTAACAACCAAAATCTAATAGTAGCATGTGCAGACACGAAGCATTGCTTGACCACGCCCCTTCATTAATGTTTTATAATGCATCTCCTAGGGTGTTCAGTTATCTGAACATTTCAGATATCTGAACACCTCTCGGTCCCAATGTGTTTGCATAACTGAAGTCGAGGAAGCTTGATTTGTGGGTAGGAGAAGGGAGGACAACAACTCTGTTTAGGGTAGGAAGGGGGAAGTTCCAGTATCCCCCACCTCCCCTGTAGCCAGTGTTGTTTTGGTATAGCACTTCCAGACTTTCTTAGTTTTAGTTATTCATACTAAAAAATATCTTGAATGCTTAGTTTTGGTGTTGTTTTTTTTTGTTTTGTTTTTCCAAATTCTCCCTGAAGATTTAGTTAGTTTTTTAGTTTTTCTTCAATACCATGTAGACGATTTAGTTAGTTATACTATCAATTGACTTAGTTTTAGTTAATTTATGTTGCCTCTCAAATTCTTCAATAATGAGACTCCTTAAAGAAAGTAGTTCATGTAGTTTTCCCAAAGAACCTGTGAAAATAATATATATAAAGTAGGATATTTGTTATGTAGTTTAGAGAATATTTACTTGATGGCAAATTGTATCTTCATTTAATAATGATATTATTCAAGGTGAATTGGTTACAATAAAAATTACTTAGTTTTAGTTTTTGTCATCCACTCTACTGGTAGTTTTAGTTAATATCGAATTTTCTGTCTTCTAAAATATTTAGTTTTAGTTTTTTCACGTTTTCTACAGTTTAGTTTTAGTTATTCTTACCAAACGTAAAATACCCCAAAA
>WLWI01003237.1_pt1:10000-13968 | contig 13968 bp, 8 predicted proteins | sample 6701501 | NCBI WGS metagenome assembly WLWI01 (sample SAMN12718690, study PRJNA515312) | sponge metagenome | isolation source: marine sponge | host: Mycale hentscheli | place: New Zealand: South Island, Marlborough, Capsize Point | collected 2014-11-01
TCCCTTCTTGTCTTATTTCATTTCTTGTCTTATTTCATTTCTTGTCTTATTTCATTTCTTGTCTTATTTCATTTCTTGTCTTATTTCATTTCTTGTGCTTTTCTTCTTCTATGACTATTTTATAACTTCTGGTTTGATGTAAAGAGAGATGAGTGTTCACAAAATTAGCATAGAGTAGTTGGGATCCCTGGGTTGTAGAACTTATTCATTTTAGTCTGGCTACATAGGAAGTAAGGAAGGACTGACCGGTGCATCATATGTGTGTGTGTGTGTGTGTATGTAGAGTTATGTATTGTGTGTATGTGAGAGTATGTCTCATCAACTAGCAAAGTGGATTTGTCAAATGTATTTAAAAAAAATGTGAAAATTTGTTCTTCCCATTTAGAAGAGGAAGTGACATTGGTGGATGTTTGTGTCCTTGTATGTGTTTGTGCCCACTGCTAATGGAGTCTACGGTGGTGTTGGTGTATAATTGTGTCGTCTAACTTTGGTCAAACATCACATTAGTGCCTCCGCTTCAGACGTGTATGTGTATTACTAGTGGGCCAGACAGTTCTGAGTTTTGTTATGGGCCGGTGTGATGTGGAAGTCAGTGAGGAGGTTTGGTTACTTCAAACTCTCTCTCTCTCTCTGTGTCGTGGAGATAACCTGGTTCTGCCTCGCAGGATTGCAGAGCTGGTCTTTGAGATGCGGTATTCATGGCTTTGAGTGGGGGCATTTGATTCTGAGGGTTGTTTATCTGCTGTGATTGCCCCAGGACTGTCTGGAGTCCTCACTGAACTTCCATGCTGGAGTAGGAGGATTATGCAATGGATAGGATCGGGTACAGTAGTGGGTGTGGTTTGCTACTCGTCAAATTATCACTTATTTTTATTTCGTTCGGTTAGACAAACATCTCTCTACCTTCTCTCTCTCTCTCAAATTAAAAAGAAGTCTATATGTTTATTTTTTTTCGTGACTTCATTTAGTTGTTGTGGCCTCTCCTCTACCTGCCCTGCCCACCTTCCAACCACCATCAGCCCATCTGTGATCACCAGCAATTAGTCGGCCAACCTCACCATAACCCGATTGTCTGGTTTGTGGCAAACAACTAATTATTCTTGCACCTGTGGCGGCCGAAATAATGAATAAGCAATTTCAGCTCTTCTTTTTTCCCTGTATTGTGTCATTGGCTAGCATTCTTACAGCTGTTGCTCAAGAAAGGTTTTATGCACGAGACAGAGTGCTTGGGTTATGCAATGGTGCAATGGCAGTGGTTAGGGACAGAATGATGACATCTTTGTTGATATTATTTAGAAATGGCATATTTTTGATATTATAATAAAGACAGAAGTGACATCTTTGTTTATATTTCACAGAGACCTTTGTACTAGCATGTGTGTCTGAATGGCTTCTTTACTGGAAGTTGTAATTCTTTTCCGTCATTTGGTGAGCTTCTTGGAGTTGAACCTAGCATTGACTGCCACTATCTCTCTTGTTAGTTAGGGCTTAATTTTAGAGGAGTTACTTTGTGAAAATAGAGCAGAAGCTATGTTGGTAAATTTGTTATGGCCACTATCGAAGTGTTACCAGGCGAGCCAGATAACTTGACAACCTTCACGTACACTATCCTGTGGATTGTGCTACACTAAAACAAACAAACAAACAAATTAAAAAGTGGAAATTTTTTTTTTTTGAATTCATCTGCTTAGGGAATAATAGGTTTAATGCAATGGTGCTAATGAATTGAATTGTTAACTTGTGTTTTTTAGGCAAACACATGGCAGAATTATCGTGTGGTGATAGATTATTATATTCTTGTCTTCCAAAGCTGTGCAAAGGTTCACTGATGGCTGTGCTTGTTTTGGTGTTCATGGAGGATGTTCTCTATTATCACTCGTTGTATCCGTGCTCATGCATGCACATGTCAATGTACATCATCTGAACACCAGCCGGCACCTGTTGGAGCACGACATGTGGCTAGGGCTCCTGTTGGAACAAGGTGTGCGGCAAGGGCCACCAAAATTGAGAGCAGCGTTGCTAACATTGTGTATGCTTTGGTTGCATCATGGCGTGCCACTGTGACCACTGAACCACCACCATGGGGTTGGGTGGTGGCGTTAACATGGTGTCCACTGGCGACGCCCATTAGGGGATGCATGGAGTGCGTGAGTGTGTGCGTGTGCTTGATGGAGGTGGTTTGTGCTCATTACTTGTGAGGTAAATTGTATAATGGTTGTTGTTGTTTGTTTTAACGGTGTGGAAGTAATTATTGAAGAGTAAACAATGAAACGCTGAGATAAGAGTTGCTCATTCACTGGGTTGAAAATGAGATCAGAATTTAAAATAATAGACCAAAGACACACACACACACACACACACACACACGTGCACACTTACTTAATGAATCTCTACCAGTACTGCATTCTAGGAAATAATAGGGTAATTATAACTCTACATACCGTGTGAATGCCACAGGCTGTTTGCCATTATCTCTTCATTATCTAATTAGCCTTCCTACTGCAGCACAAATAGCAACTGTATTACTTCAATTATTAGCGAATAATTATCATCAATGATTGTCCTAATTGGCCACCGTAGAGATGCATCGGGCGAGCGGCACCGCTGGCTTTGGATGAGGATGCCGACAGAGAAAGAGCACGGGTGTCTGGAGGGGTTACAAAATGGAGTAAAGAATCGTGTGTGGTCCTCCGGCCTAGAGTGGAATGACAGTGCATTCAATGTCTTGGAACAGAATGGGCCTTTCTTGGTACTCTGCAGACCACCTCGGTGCGAATGTGAACTTTGTGCATACCTGTGATTAGCATGCATTTCAGGCTCTTGACTGGAGAATGGTCTTTATTATTGGGGGCTGTGGATTCTGTGCATGCCATTGTCATCATGAGGCTGAGCAGGAATGCCGATGTTTGGTAAACATAGCCTCCTGTTGGTCCACACGACCACCTATCAGGTTTCAGACTGGAATGCTTGAGACCTGGAGCTGATGGTGTCTTGTTGGAGCTGTAAGAGAGAGGAGAACTGTACGGGAATGAGGTCTTCAATGGAGGCTGTGGGTGGATAATTCCTAACTGTTCTGTATAGATTTGTCATGGACATTGCTATGGTTTATTTTGGGGAATTGGTGAAGGAGTTATTATAGAATCCAAGTGGAATATGTGCCCCAGGGTCATTTGATGCTGCCATGGGTAATGCAGCTGCAGTGGAACTCCTTCAAGCTTGAAAGAAAGCTGGGAATTTCTCACCAAGGGTTCTTGTCGAGTGATGTTTGTTGGGCAGAGGAATGTGAAGCGACAGAGGAATGGTTTCGGTAAGGTGGGAATGGCACGTGGGAAGTCCTAGGTGACAATGACATGTGCAGTTACTACGGTGACAATCGCAAAAGGCTCCTTGAATAAAGCGCCAATTCGAGTTAACAGATTCCTTGAAGCCAATCAGACGAAGAAGGTAAAATGAATTTCCTTTTTGATGATTGTACCATATTTTAGAAATTTCAAAGAAAAGGCTCGGCTTTTTGAAATCGAGGTGATGCTAAAAATACTCTTTCTAGTGTAATTTATTTACAATTTGTGAAGTTAAGTATCTGAACAAATATCTGCCATATTTCAGCTCCTGGGATTTGGCCATCATGCCTTGTCATCAATTTGTTTTCCTTCGTCTGCAGTGAGTACGTCCAGCAACTAACCCGCCCACGCAAGCATTCAATTACCTCTGAAGAAAACGTACAATTCTTGAACATTTTCACAGATATATCGTAGGAGTGTGTGTACGGGGCACAAATGAGAATTCGGAGGTAGATTAAATGATGGTTGTAGCTAGTTAGTAGATGCTCGTTAAACTCCGGATTCTGAAGTGGAGATACACGGTAGTGGGCACCAGGCATTCTGAGAATGAGGGGGTTTGTTTCTGTGTTAGTCATGACTAGGGAAGCAGTGAGGCGTGACAGGTATAACAGGTTCAACAAGTTTGGC
>WLWI01003238.1_pt1 | contig 13967 bp, 11 predicted proteins | sample 6701501 | NCBI WGS metagenome assembly WLWI01 (sample SAMN12718690, study PRJNA515312) | sponge metagenome | isolation source: marine sponge | host: Mycale hentscheli | place: New Zealand: South Island, Marlborough, Capsize Point | collected 2014-11-01
GGGGAAGGGGGGGGGGGGGGGGGGGGGGGGGGGGGGGGGGGGGGGGGGGGGGGGGGGGGGGGGGGGGGGGGTTAAGCTAGAAAAAGGGTTTTTACCAACCTGGCAAATAGAATAATTTTGGAATTTTGGTTTTAAATTGTTGATTTTTTATATGCAGCTGCAATTTCTGTGTTAAAAAGAAAATGATTATCTTGTAAGTCAATACTACAAGTAAAAATGATGTTGTGTTTCTCCATCATCAAAACCATATCTGCTTTCTTTAAAACAGTAGCTAATCACTTTTTTGTGATGTTCAAATATAATTTGAAAACTAGCTGTTTAGAAACCTTCATTATTTAATAAACCAATAAGATACTTGCACAAATATGATTTTTATTAATTGTGTATGTGGACAGGTATCACAATTAAGACTCCCCATTGCCTAGTACTTGTCTACATCCATGAATGCCAGTATTTAAAAATATATTTTAAGAAGTATTAATGACACCTAAACACAAATGTGTATGCATATTATAGAAGTTATGTTATAGTGTGTGTATAATTACTAAATAGAATGAACATTATTTTGTATAAGATCAAAGGGGTCTAAGGAAATGCAAGTAAAATGAAAATTTTCAATTGTCACTGGGGAGTAGAACCCAGGACCTCTTGCTTTAGCCTCCAGTGCCTAGTCACTGAGATATGACAAACCACAACTTCAAGACTTCCACTTTTTATCTTAAGATTGCTCAACTGAGTATAGCTGTTTGCTACAGTGTCATACTCTACAAATCACACCGCCATAAGAACACCTTTTTGGTGAAGTGGGGAAACACTTCTGCCTTAAAAGAAAGGAGTTATAATTCATGGATAACAGAGGCTTTATCATCATCCTATTACCAAGTTCTAACCCTTCATAAGACATAGAATAAACCTATCTCAGTAAATGGTAAAGCAAAGGTATGACATGAAAAAATCTCGGGTGTTGCTGGGGAATCAAAACTAGGACCCCTGCTTTTGTCATCATAACTCTAGTCACTGCTCTAGTCACTGAGCTTACGACAACCAACAACTTCCAAGACTTCAGCATATTGCATTAATTATATTAGCTACTGTAGCCTCATAGGTTCCTTCTAGTTTTTATGAAGGGTCAGAACTTGATAATTCCTAGATACAATGCAAATATTGCGAAAACTATAAAAATAATGATTTCTTATATTTAACTGTCATTTATGGCTAAAATGTACATCAACCATTACCCACCTGCTATAACAAGATGTAGTTCATATGTGGAGTTTTGATTCCGACATTCATACTTGCCGGTGTCTAAAAATAAAATATTACGTAAGATAATCCTGAATTGATCGTAGAGAATGTGTGATGGAAGAGGATTCTCATTTTTCAACCATATTTCAGCTGAAGAAGGACACTTTATGCCAATAGTGCTATGTATGTATGCCAGTCCTGATAGTGGAAAAGCCTGCGCATCTAAAAGAATACAGTTTTATCCTTACTATTATGGAGATAGTAAATTTTGTTAATTTGCACATAAGAGACTTAAAGTAGTGTGGGATGGAGAATCTATAGAGCCCCTCAAATTTTTATAACTATAATTAATGACACATTAATCCTATACTAAACAAAATCTCAACATAGGACCACAGCTTCCAAAAGAACCTCAGCCATCTATCATGCACAATGATGGTAGAGTATAATTAAACTGCAGTGAGAATTAGAGTTCCGTGTGGTGTCCTGCAGTCAAAAAAATGTGTTCACCAAGTAAGCTAACAGTTATCATGTCACTGTGATTATAAGTTCTGCAAAATAAGTTTCAGCATTATATGATTATTCAATTGAATTGAATGTATGGTTTTAGTATAAAAATTCTATGTACATATACAATGTCATCTTATTGAGACATCGTGGAACCAAAGAAGGTGCTATCCCTTACTAAGTCTATTACTAGGTAATTACATGCACATGTATGATAAATTTATGCCCTGAAAGGGTCCATTTACCACCATGACAAAATTGTAAACTGTGCTGATAATTTGAGTTGACAAAGATCTGACAGGAATGTAAAAGGCTAATATATTATATGAACTATATTATCACCAGTTGTGTTCCAGATAATTTGTTCACATTATTTTATGCTAATGGTTACTGTTGGACTAGTTTTTTTGTTTTTTTTATTCTGTTTTTCATTCTCTAGGTAATAGTATTAGGAAATTTCTTGGATTGTGACCGGGCCACTAACTGATGCTGAGGGAAGGCAATCTTACTGGCAGCTCAATGTAAAGTGACAGGCATAAGAAATGGAATACTTGTACACTTAAATAGAACACTAGAGGAAAATAAAGGGGGAGTGGTTTTATTGTTTCGCTAACTAGCCAATTTTTGTGCATCTGGTGTGATTAAGTGAGCAGAGGCAAGCCCAATAAAGTGAGACAAGGCCAGCCTGGCTTTGAGTAATTGGGGTTAAGGTAGTGAGCTGACAGTTACCACTGTCTGTCATTGTACTGTTAAAACGAGAAAATTTGCTATTATTATAATTATTTCAGCTGAGAATGACTGAATCATTATACTAGCTACATAACAAAATGGAAAGTTTAAGTAATGTCCTCTGACAGGCATATCTACAGCTACTATTAAATGTCTCTACTAGCAAAGAGAGCTAGGAGCTGTCAAGCTTCAGCCCACATTTGCCCCACTAGATTAAGACATTACAAATGTACTGACTATTAGTGTCCAGTTAATGGGCATCCACATAAGAAATAGAACCACAAAATTAACGGCTACAAAAATACACAATGAAAACAAAAGTAAAACGAACTCTTAATAAAATTAACATCAATTTATACACTTAATAAGTAATAGTTAGAGCATAAGCGCTTGGGTACTGGTGCATTTAGTGCACTGAAGCCCAAGGGCCTTAGGCCAGAGGGCTTTGTGCACTAAATCCACCAGTACCTAAGCGCATGCTCTAACTATTTTAGATCCCGTTTACCCAGAGGCCTGCCCAGTTTCCACTAGCAACTTTGTTTATCAGCATTTTCGGTGTCAAGCGAATTCTTCCGTGTTTCCGGCCCAAAATTAAAATTCAATTAAAATTCAATTGAAGCGCCAGAAAGTTTACTTTAGCAAGTTTACTTTAGCATTGTAGCTGCCAGCTGTTATCTCCAGATCTAACTTTACCTGGGCTGCTCTGCAGTAAGCAGTAAAGCAGCTAGCTATGGTAACTTCCTGTGGTACCAGAGCCCAGGAGAGTTATATGATAGGGCTGGTCCCTTATAGGTGGATATGAGAGAGTAGTAGACCCTCCCATATCCGGCCTCACATAACCTGCTCCCTGCTTTATCCGGCCTATTCTATTAAACTAAAACTCAAAAATAGCAATACCCCAAACGTTGTTAGTATGCACAGTTCATATACCTAAAGGCAAAAAATAGTGCACACTTACCAAGTTAGTACACCTAGTAACAATATAGCAACCGGGTTCTAAATACGATTAGTGCACACTTTTCATACTTTCTACAATACAATAATTGTCTACTTGAATGATGAAGTGGTAATAAAGAAATAATACACATATTATAATGTATGTAATTTAAATCAAACAGAATGTAAAAAACTTACAGAACTCATGTGCAAAATCGGAGGGGAGATAGTTATACTGTTCATTATTCAAATTTTGTGCTAAAAATGCATTGTAAGGTGGATATACTGTAGTCCAGCTTTTATCTACAACAAAATATCATTTATGATCAAACATAAGTAATTTGAGCTCACATTAAAGCTGTGAAATTTTGCGATAGCTAGCTTAGACTGTTAAATTGGACCCAAATTACCTGCAACTCTTAATCTTCCTACTGCTGACACCATGAGTCTCAACTGATTCATTGATGTTATCCCACGGTATGTTACTACCAGCTCATATTGACCACCACTGTCCTTTGTAGCAATACTAATAGTAATATTGCGCTCCCTCTTATGTTTGTATTGAAATGAAATACTTTCAACGAGTTTGTTATTAAGATATACTTTCTCCTTTATCACATATGCTGATTTGTACTTATACCTCATCACAGCCGGGTCACCTTCCCTTACAATTTGGTGACGAGGATATAAATTGTCGTTATCTGTAATATGAGCAAAATAATTCTTAACCTAGAAAAGAATTCTTAACCTAGAAAATATTAGTTTTGCTGATGAAATCACTGAAAAGAACCAATTTAAACACAATTTTTAAAGAAAAGAGAAATATGCATACATAGTGTAATAAGCAATATACTGACAACTCATCAAAAAAGTATCGAAGTAATTTTGTGCTGAAAAAAGCTATGGCAGGGAATTTATCTATTGTAGTTTATGCAACTGATGAAGTAACTGGTAATCTTGATGTCATACAATGGATTATATGTGATTTTTTCAAGAGCTAAACTGAGTAGTATTTGCACATTATTATTATTATTAATTTGTCTAGTATAATCCACATTGACTTCTTCGCTATACGAGATATTTTTGATAATTATTATACTGAATATCAAAATAGAATTTATGATGCCTGCCATGTTTTGTCTTGAGTGAATGAAAATGTGTTACTTTTGACATAATGAAATGGATCAATTAATGTGGTCTGGGAAAAGTAATTTCTGAATTTTTCAGTCTTATAGAAGATTGATATTGGGGGTTGTTGCTTTTACTACAATACACTATAAAACATGTTTTGATCTTGTAGCTAGCTCTTATCATTATTGCTATTATGTTCACTAAGTATACAATATATCAAAAACCATTATTTCTAACTGTTGGTCAAATATAATAGCTGTTTATTTATGCATACATGCAGTTAGAATTCAAGAAACACAATGTATAATAATTGTTTTTATTCCAAACCAGTATCACTTTACCTACCATCTAAAACTAATTCAGCACATGCTATAAACGTGTCACTCTTTGGTGAATCACTTCCTGAGCAGCAATAAGTTCCGTAAGTGTGTTCATATGTTCTATTGATGATAAGTTTAGAATTCCATTCAGTATTATTTACATATATTGCTTTAAACAGAATGGGATTTTGTCCAAAGAAATACCATTTAACGTTACTGGTCATGTCACATAGAAATTTTACTGTCTTTCCTAATAGTACTTTCTGATATTTAGGTATAATTTTCTGGTTATTTTTAACTGCATAATATATATAATGTATATAGCTATAAGTATATAATAAATGGCAGATATTTCACGAGCAGGCTAATTTATTTTTACGAGCAAGAGGCAAGTGAAAATAACCCTCTAAACAAAAAAAAGACAGAAAAAAAAAAGTGTCAATGTCAGGCCTGAACCTGTGACCACAGAGTCGGAGTAATGCACGCTTACCTTTCGACACCAACTTTCTTCAACACATCAGGCATCTTTTAGAATTGAAATAACCAGGAGTAGCTTCTAAAATAATCAGCTGGGGGTGTGTGGAGCCCCTAGAGAGTTTTTATGGCCAACTTTACACCAAGAGTTACAAACCCTCATACAAACTACTCCAGTGAAGTTAACTAGCATAGAAGCACTTATTACACTGGGCTGAGTGATATGGCAAGATATTTCACTCTCAGGCAACTTGGTTGGATAGGTTTCAACAGCACTAGAGCAGGGTAGCTGTAAAAAAACCCAGAAAACTGGTAAGCTAGGCCAGTAGATATAACTACTAGTCTAGCAGAGGGTAATGAGCTTACACATTACAGCGTGAGATAACACCATGTGATAGTGTAAGTTATCTCATGGACTATGTACCTAATATATGCAATTTGTTATTATTCTCTATATAATAATAGCAACTGTTATTTTGTAAAATAATTTAAAGGATTGTTCCACTGTTTTGTTGGTATGGGAACACATTGACACAGTGTTTGCCAGCTATATTTATGAAAGTACAAGGTCCATTAAATTTTTCGAAAATGACAGAATCTAATAAAGTCATGCACTTTCAAATTAATGGTGTTCATAGAAGTGGCTGTTGATGATTGATCATTACTCAGTAACCCCCCACAGATACTATTGCTGATACAATTTGAAATTAAGGTAGATAAAGAAAAAAAGTCAATGTCAGTCCAAAGATATTCATTGCAGTTTCATAATACAAATAATACAATAGCTATGGGTGTGAGACTGTAACTACATTGAGCTAGACAGTAAATAGTAATATTGACATAATCAAATCACGAGTTAGCCAAGGCATCAGTATCAGATGACTCTAATGAAAGTCACACTTAGGCCCTGCCAGATAATGCTAGCATTTTTTCTGGAATAATAGATATGTAATAACATAGTGGAATAATTCTAGAATAATAAGGGAATTTAGGAGAATAATAAAGAGAAAATGAGAATATTCATTCCATTAATCCTTGACTATACAAGAAAATCAATAGTGCTTTTCCCCCCTCTTTTTCATTTACAACAAAGGACATAGACATGTGTACAAATGTGGTTATGAGGTAGATTTTAATTATTTGATTAAAGTAGCTAGGTTAGTATTGGCCACTCTATTATTGTATTTCCAAAATGAAAAAAAGGAAGTTTGAAATACTGGGAGAGCTGTCAGTCAGGCTCAGAGTCAGCAAGTCATATTAAGAATTATGCTAAATGAATTATCTTCTTGAGCAACTCAACAATCATACTGCATTAGAATTGACAAAAAAAAAGTATATTATTACCAGTCGACCTACGAATGTGAAGGGAAGAGGAGGCACATCCACTGCTGAGCATATTAAAATTCTCTAATACCGGGTAATCCACATTTCCCCCAAATGTTTGGTAAATTTCTCACAATTTAACTTTTTTTCAGCTGCAGCAGAGCATTTTTTCCATTCATTGAACATTTATAATATGGGATGTTCAAGGCTTTTACTGAAAGAGTAACTAGCTATATACAATCCTTCATATTGAGTAATTCAATATGAGACTGATAGTTTTACTCATTCATTTCATAACGTACCAACTCTATACAGCTAGCCATACTGTAATCATCACTATTTCACTTATTTCTAATTAGAATAAGAAGAGAATAATACGAACATTTCTAGAATAATATAATAACTCAATTTTTTTAGAATAAAAAAAGAATATTTCTAAAAACTCGAGCGTAATCTGGCAGGCCACACTCCTTTTTAGCTCTTCAAGTGTCAGTTTATTATAGCCAGAAGCCAATGAGTAACAGCATGGATGAATTATGAAATTATATTGGCCACTAGCTATTAGTTTCCATTGTGATGTAGAGTGTTGTTTCAATGATTATGCATCTAATCTCAATTTTCTTCATAATAATTGTGGTAAAGAATGTGTCCTCTGTAATCAAGTTGTTGTTTTTTTATAGGCTGTTTATGCCCCTCAGACAAAAGTTACCTTGTTTTGGGATATTATAATGTTAACAGAGAATAACTTGTAGTATCAGATATATCATTATCTCAATTAGTGTAAACCTGCTTGAAGTCAAATCTAATAGTGTGATAGTAACATACAATGTATAGTTACTAACATAGCACTCACATCCTACAGTGAGGAAGATAATATGCTCTCTGATAACTTTGTTTAGGAATGATTCTTTATGGCATACATATTTTCCTGAACTTGAAACTTGAGCAAAATTGATTTTAATCCTGGTTTTTACATGACCTTCATATAATGCATTTACAAAATGTCCATTAATTGACCATGAGTCAGCACTGAATGGGCAGTTAATTTGTATGGTTGAATTGACATACCCAATAATCGACACTATTGTCTGTACAGGATAATTTTCTACTGTAAGGATAATCAATGGCTAGTTTACTTTCAGTCAATTAAAACAAGAGTTATATAAAACAAGGGGCGAAATTAAAATACAATGTTGTCATTTTAAAAATTTGGTTAGGTTACTTTACATCTAATTAGTGTGAGAAAAGAAAGAAATATTTGTTATTCTAATACTGCTATTATAATTGTCATAAAAATTCATTTAGAATGTATTTTCACTATAATTTTTTCTTCCCATGCTATAGCACAAAAATAGCTTATAACATGTATGCATTAGGGATATTTTATCTCTTACATAGTAGCTATGTATAGCTTACAGTGAATAAAAAAGTAAGCTGATTGTTATCACTGACTGTCATTTTTTAAACGTATTATCATACTCTATCTATATAGCTACATGAAAGAAATGTATGTGTTAACACTCTATTCCATACAAATGGTTAGACAGTGTTACAGGATACAGATTACGTAACAGCCCATCATGTAATTAATACTACAACTGGCTGTTCTGATGTGTTACCAAAGAACAGTTACACAACAGGGCATGTTCACTAATGTGATTGGAAATTGTTGTTATTCAGTCCAGTTGTGTCATTAGACAGTATCTATACCATCTCAGTTTTGTCCAGTTACACAATTGGCATATCCAGTTATGGAAAGTGGATGGTTGTCCATTTATAAGATTGGTCTATGTGTAAGTAGTAAACTATTATCTCTTTGTTCATCTTTTTTTCTTTTGTTTTTCGGGTATGTTTAGTGACTCATAATAGTACACAAACTGTGCTATAAACAAATCTTTATTCTTTCTATGTTGGTTGTAATGTGCAATAGCTTGATTTAAAATATCCATGATTTTTAGCGTTTGCAGTTTGTGGTTTGTTAACTTCTTTCTGTTATTTAAAAAAAAATTCACTCTCATTTATTGCACTGTCATCTTCATCAAGTTCATTTGCTTTTTTTTTCTTTCGTTGTCTGCTTTTATTTTCAACTATATTTGACCTCTGTTCTTCTACTGTACTTTTCTTTATTAATTTTTTGCCTCTGTTCACTAGCTTCCACTCATCACCTTAATCATCTATTTTATGCTTCTCTTGGTAAGATTCAAACTGCCCCTCCTCATTAACCACACCTTTTCTCCAAAAAAATTTCCACATCTATTCAATTTTTTGTTACTTTCAAAGTTAGAATATAAATTGTTTTATAAATGATATAAGACATTAAGTTATAAGTGTGTGTGTGTGTGTGTGTGTGTGTGTGTTGCACTAAAATGTACAGAAATGTTTTGCTTATTCCCAACTAATAGCAGTAAAATAGCTTATAACATGTATTTATCCTCTATTAGTGCTCATTCCACCTGTAGCAACGTAAGCATATGGTACACAGAAAAAAAAAGGAAAAAAAAAGACATAGCAAAAACAGTCAATTTGCGATTACGCGCCTCGGTTTAGGTGGCGGGGCACCCTTAAGAGTAGGACAGAGACCAGTGAAGAAGATGTGAAGAGAGTCAGAGTGAATTTGATGACAGGGCAGAATAGTTTAACATGAGGGAGAACTGGTTTGGTAAAGATAAGTAACTCTAAAAACAGAAGGAGCATTACGAATTATTATAACTAGCTCTGTATACTTAAAATTTGTACATGAAACAATGTACTAATTTATACCTAGAAAAGCTTTATCCGACGAAGCCACTGCTTTGAATAATATTCCTATGTATTTCAGCATTATAATGAAATAATACATTGGAAGACTTTACGTAATGATTACTAGACCGTTAACTCATTTACTTTATACGCCACTGAAAAATTATGTAATTATTACGAGCCTTAAAATTACCATTAAAATAAATGCGTTGCTCCGGCCGTTGGTGCGCCTATGCTTAGAATTAGATCCCGCTAGTTAATATGCGTTCCAGTTTTTGACACAATAAATTCAGATTTTCTTTTATACTAGTGACGTGCTTCAACACAAATGGCAGCGATCTGGTATGACTAAATGCTAGCCGCTTATAATATTCTGTTAGTTAAATGTTTTTGTTTAATTTGTTTGTGGCAGTCTTTAGCAACACACAATAATTTTACACAGCGCTTACCCACTTGTTGACCGGATATGACAGAATAAGATTTAGTTTGCATATAGCCTTGGTGACTCCACCGTCGTACAATTGATTTTCAAGGAGCGAATAAGCAATCAATAATTTCATCAGCTTCTGTTCAGGTTTGTTTCTTACAGCTTCTTCGTAACATGTCTTTAATGTCTATAACATCTTTGTTGATGTCCAAACATCAATCAATTTTCTACATTTCTATCTTGTCTGAATTAATGTTTTAGTGTTGTAGATAGTAGCTATGAGTTCTAAAGATTTCCCTTCTATTGTATAAGGTCATTTTATAAAATTATTCTTCAAAAGTATATTTCCAGTGCTTCGAATGCCCTGTACTGCTTTTTTTATTTTTTACTATTGTAAGGGACCCTAATTTAGCTAAGAACATTCATTAGCTACCAACAATGAACCTGCAAGTTAGGTCTGTAAAGGCCAGTGAAAAAATACACTGTATCTTATATTTTTTTGTAGCTTGCACTTTATTGCTATGACCATTACCACCTCTTAATTATAGCTTATTCAAAATCATATGATGCCTCAATAATAAAGATTTTGAGATGTGAGAAATTATTAAAATTTAATCAATACATACACAACAAAGTGATTTAGTCAATTTAGTTGCATTCTTCTTGACTTTGCTCTTCCATTTCTTTAGTTTAGATTGAAGTTTTGACCACCTTTTATTCTGAAAAACAAAAACAAAAAAATGTACACAGAAGATTAACTTGTAGCATTACATTTGCTTAATTTAATTACACTAATAATAACTCCATATTATTATGGGAGTATAAAAATACAACATCAAATTTTTTACTTTCCCCATAAAAATCAGAATCGTATTTGTTCATCAAGTTAAGCCTAAAATGTAAAGGAAAAAAAAGCTCAGGAACCCAGCTCAAGCTATTTTGCTTTGTGGGACTGTAGGCAGTTGCAGGCTCAGAGGTAGACCTATAAAGTATCACACAATTCATCTTTATAGCTACTCTTGCATTGGAACACGGAAGGTTGAATATTATAATGAAAGAATAGGTGGCAAAGTAGGAAAGTCTGCAGGAGCAGATGTGACTTTTACATGGAATTATGAATGATAAATCAGGTAAATGCAAGTAGCTAGTAGAGGGTGCATTTACATTGAACTTTCTACAGTATGCATGCCAGTAACTGTTTTATCTACTAGCAATCTACTATATTTTCCTCACAATTACCCTATTACTATTTACATTTCCAGCCTCATCACACTCCCATACAACCCCAGAATAGTAATAGCTAATTGTACACAAGTTTTATCATCCCTTACCTTGCCAACTTTTACAATTTTCTCACTAATTTCATCTTCTCTGTTACTGATAACTTCTTCACTAAAGTTCACAACATTAACGTCCTCACGTACTTCTTCACGTATCTCAGAAATTCCTGTATTATTTTCTCTACCTTCACTTGCCAACTTCACGCCTTCACATGACTACAGATGTAATGTTTTCTGTCTTCATTATCTTTATGTTTGTCTCATTTTATCTCACTTTCTTCTTCCCTCATTTGCTCTACCTCCTCCAAACCTCCTACATGCACCTTTTCAATAATTATTGATGTTTTGAATTTATCTTCTGAACTATTAATAGTATCAAAGCCGTGTAAGTCTATTATTTCACCATTAGCAGCATCCAATAATTGTGTCTCACCTTTCATCTGATGCTTGATTTATTGTAATAACATATCCTTCTGTCTTGTTATTAGTTTTTGTGACACTATCATCACTTTCATCAGTGTCAACATCACTATGTATTACAACATCGGTATCAGAACTTTCCACAGTTTCTTGTGCTGATAGTTCAGAGCTGGTTTCACCAGCATCTCCATATGGAGACGAAAAGTCGTAATGTAATATGGTTGATCATTATCTGACTGATTGTCATTAATTTCACCACTTATAGATATATTCTTTGTTTGTTGATCTGAATCTGTCTCATGGTGTATTCTTTCTAACTTTTCCAAACCTCCTGCACCATCCATTTTGATGGTTTCTGTTGCAAAATCCTCTTCTGAACCAAGAACAGTATCAATATTTCCTACATGTAACCCAGCAGCATCCAATATTTTGAGTTCCATCTGGTGTTTCTCCTGGCACTTCATTAACTTTGATTTCAATCTCCGCTCATCTCCTTCATTACTAACTTTTGTAAAAATATCTCCATTGCTTCCAGAAATATCAGAATCAGCAGTTTTCACAATTTCATCTGATGGTGATTCAAGATTGAATGAAGTAGTATCAGGTACAGCATCTCGTGGAGGAATCAATTTGATCTCGACGTAAGGTGAGAAGGTCACAGTGCGAGAAGGTTTGCCAGTGTCTGACAGTGACAGAAAGAGTACAGAGTGGGGAATTTGGGGTGGCTTTTTTAATAATTATGGTCCTCACTAACAGCCTTGAAATGGAGTGTGTTCTCGGAATCAGCTACTGCTAGAATCACTAAATGGTCAATATTGAACCATTGGTCACTAACTGGGCAATCTTCATCACTTCCACTGCTAGATGTAGTCTCTGCTTGTTGATCCAACTTTGACTTACGATGTTTTTGACATTCTGCATAAATTAGTCTCAAAATTTTAGCTACAACATCATCTCTTAAAATTACTTGTAGTATTAATGTCTCCATTTTGAAACTCAGCTTCACCCAGTCTTGGCTGAGCTAATGCTTGATTGGATTGGTTGGCTGTGTTGGGGCTTACCCTGTAGCTCCACCTATATTGTTCACTCCTAACATTTGTGATACTGTCACATCAGCATTTTTCTCAGTTTCTTCTGGTGATTGGTCAAGACCTGTTGAGCTTGAATCAGATACAGTATCTTGACGAGACATCAATTGAATCTTGAGGAAAGGTGAAAAAGTGATATTTCGAGAAGGTGCACAGTGAGTTCTCAGAAATAGTAGTATTGCTAGTATCATCTATTGAAGATGAAAATTCAAATTTTTGATCTTTTGCAGTCATCTGTTTCACTGCTTAAAATAGTCTTTGCTTGTTGATCAACCAGATCAGTCTCGTAATCTCTCTCTCTCCATCTCTTTTGCCTCATCTAGTACTGCACTTTCTGTTGCAATATAACATTCTGAATCACTAATTGCCTGAATACCTTCAACTTCATCCAACACTTGTGTTTCAGTATTTCTTCCACTTTCTGCTTTCCTACTATGCCCTGGATCTCCTTCACTACTATTTCCAACTTTCTCCATGTTTGTTTCAAATATATTTACAGCTTGTTCTCCGCTGTGCGTCTTAAAGTCCATAACTTCGCTGATATCCACAACTTTAACACCGTCCACGTTTACCTTGATGTCCGAATCAGTAACCTTGGCCTCATTATCTGTGCTAATCTTATCTTCAGTTTTGGTGCTGTTGTAGACAACTTCGGCTTCTTTATCTGCTGCAATTTCTTTCCTGCATTCTTCTGTTGCTACTTGTTTCTCTTCACAATCTTTCAAGAGGTTCACTCCATCTTGTAGCTGTTCCTCCTCGTCTTTGACAATTGTCAATTCGCTAACGTCCATAGCTTCATCAATCTCAACGTCTTCAGCTACACTTACCTCTTGAACTTCACTAACGGCCTCAATGTCAGACGCGGTAACGGTTTCTCTTAATTTCTCGTGAACAAATTTGACCTTTACGTTACTTGTCGTTGTAACTTTTACTCCTTCAGCCTCACTAATATCGAATGCTTTAGTTTTGGTTTCTTCTCCGATTTCTGCCATCCTAACAATCTCTAAATAAGTAGTAACTTAGCTTATCCTTCCGTCTTTTAAAATTCGCTAACCGAATATTATAGCGGTAGCTAAATCGGTACGGAATTTATTTGATTACAACTACTAGTGGTGTGCTTGAGCACAAATGGCGAGCGAGCCTAAAGACTATACTATTTTTATTAACACTGAAGCTACTGAAAATAAGGTCCAGTTTTTTAATTTAGCATACAGGGTAAAGGGGATTTCAGTACCATAGTAACAACTCTCTGCAACTGCTTGAATTGAAGGAAAAAACAACAACAACAAAACAATACACGTTATTTAAAAGTTTTCTTTGTGATATTCTTTAGCTAAGTAGTGGTTGT
>WLWI01003239.1_pt1 | contig 13967 bp, 10 predicted proteins | sample 6701501 | NCBI WGS metagenome assembly WLWI01 (sample SAMN12718690, study PRJNA515312) | sponge metagenome | isolation source: marine sponge | host: Mycale hentscheli | place: New Zealand: South Island, Marlborough, Capsize Point | collected 2014-11-01
AAACTCAAAAATAGCAATACCCCAAGGGTGGTTAGTATGCACAGTTTATATACCTAAAGGCAAAAAATAGTGCACACTTACCAAGTTAGTACACCTAGTAACAATATAGCAACGGGTTCTAAATATATTAATGTTTTATTTTAAGTAGCTATAGCTATTCAATATAATATACACTCTACATAATATAATTATAATTTCACAAATTATTTATTTGACATGAACCAACTGATTGTTTATAAAATCATTTGCTTTGTAATATAATAAAAATGGATTGTTGAATTGTTAGGATTGCAGTGGCATTTGAAGTTATCGACTAAAAATCTTGTTTTTTTTTTTTTTGTTTAAAAATACTTCTATAATGTCTTTCTATTAATCAAACTCATTACTTGAATACATCAGTGGGTGTGGTTAAATGGTTGTGGTTATAATTGGCCGCACCAATTCGATCTGTCTTCCTACTCCTCTGGACTCATAGTAATGTTTTTTTAGTCCCGCATTTCATTTATGCTCCATACTCCACAGTGAGTTACATTCCCTCCATATCAATATAGTCACACCTTTCATTCACTAACTATAATCATCTCCTTCCTTTCAACTCTCTCATTAGTTAGTACCATTTTTCCCATATATAGCTCTGTCTACCCTTCAGTTTGTTGTTCTTGCAAGAAGTTTTAAGTAACAAGTGTTAAGTCTCTTTAAATTATAGCCTCTAGTAGTGGGGTCAAGAGTGAGGGCCTTACAACCACTCTCTGTATCAGTTGCTTCCCCAACTGTATTAATTGAAACATCATAAGTGATAAATATGATTGTAGCCATATGATTGACTCTTATGTACTAAATAAATTCCTGTTCCAAAGTTTTTACTGTTTGCTCTTAAAGTTATAACATCTATAGCTACCTACAAAATTATTGTTTGTGTCTTCCATTTTTGATTCACCAAAGCATGCTTTGATGCTGATGGTAGAGTTACTGGAGAAGAAGTTGAGATAGACTTTATTTACCTTAATGTGAGAGAGTATTATCAGTGAAACATCTCGCTTCAAGTATAGGGCTCAATGCGGAAAATAATATTGTGAGTGGCGGGGGAGGCAATGTCAAGAACAAACAGTCATAAGCCTTCATGAACTTCTGCTACATTAAAATGATGCAATATGATAGTGGTATTCCCATATTATATAGCTATACTGCAAGCATTTACGATTACAAAATAAAAATTGGACGTTGTGTGGCATATTACAAACGGTGTTGATTTGAGAGAAAGTTGTATAACATATATGTGTTCTAGGTGATAGCTATGTTTCATTCTCTTGTCTTTTTGCTAGATGAATTCAGGTAGTAATTTTATATTGTTTGTTTTGAATACAGTAAGCACAAAGCAAATAAGATGTTGCTACTAAAACCAAAAGTCTACCTGAGTATTATATTTAATTTCTTCCCAGCCGGAATTCTTTGATTTTACGTTGCTCGTAGAATAATTCGGTTTATAAAGTTGCTTTAAGCCATAGCAAAGCCTTGCCCAAATATACTAGCCTAATTTTGAGAACAATAGGTGTCATATGAGCATAATGCTAGAATAACTGGTAAAAATTAGGAAATAAGTGAAGTCAGTACATTTAATGTAAGAGTGCATGAATCCAAAATTGTGGAGTCATCACTGACTCAGTAATGGTACCAGTAAAGTGAATGGAAGAATATACATGTATAAAGTGTATAATTTGTATACATCATTAGTACAGTAACCAAAGTATTTTATTATAATTTTGAACTTCTAACCGTAATGGTTCCCTATTTTCTATAATATTATAGGCAAAAATATTAGCGTAACTGGGAAAGTCTTGGCCATAAGCGAAACAGAAGCCAAGCTTCGTATCAGCTGCTAAGTAAATGTTAAAAATATTAGCGTAACTGGGAAAGTCTTGGCCATAAGCGAAACAGAAGCCAAGCTTCGTATCAGCTGCTAAGTAAATGATGTGTCTTAAGTAGGACCCGCCAGCATAATACTCAAAATGTTATAATTATTCTATTATTTATTCTAAAATAATTCGTTATTATATACACCATGCAAAAAGTAGAGAATACTGATGTGTAATGGGAAGTGTATAGCACTAGAATAATTGAGTTATACTCACACGTGTATTTCAGTGGTATACACATATTATGTAAATAATATGTATTTTAAAGTAATATTTCTAACAGGTGTATTCATGTAGTATACTCATGTGTATATCACTGAAATAACATTGTTATATTCAGGCATGTATACTTGAATTATATATACCATGCAAATACATCACGTGTATTACAAAGTTATAACATTGTTATATTCAGGTGTGATGTATACTTGAATTATAGCATCCGAATACATCATGTGTATTACAAAGTTATAGCATTGTTATACTTGAGTGTTGATACTTCTAGTATACACGTATACTCACTCGTGTATTACTCAGTAATCCGCCTGTTTTAACAGTACATTTATTCTAGTAGTATACACCACACAAAAAATGTGCATATATCACTAGTATAACACTATGCCTTAAAATTGACCCACAAATCATCAAATTTTAGTGGGTCTATCTTTATTCATTCATACGTTCGTCTTATTTATGTATTCATTTAATTATTTATTTATTTATTTATTTATTCATTCTATTAATTTTTTTATCCTTCTATTTATGTATTTATTTTATTTATTTATTTATTTATCATTTAATTGTTTTATTTATTCATTTAAATATTTATTTATTTATTTTTTCATTTGCTTTCTTTGCTCATGTATTTTAACTTATTTTTATTTATAGTATCAATTGACAGGGCTGTTAAGGAGAAGTTGGAAGCTTTGAAGGTCTTGGGCTCTCGCTTTCAACACATATCAGCCCATGATGCACTGACTCTACTGTGTCATTCCTTTTCTATACCCAAGCTCCGCTACTTGCTTAGGACGGCGCCTTGCTTTCTTTCAAGCCTTCTGGAGGAATATGACCACACCCTACGTACCATCCTCAGCTCCGTTACTAATACACCCCTGTTGCACAATGACAGAGCATGGCTGCAAGCAGTACTACCTGTGAAGTCAGGGGGGTTGGGAGTACGAAGGGCTGCTGACCTGGCTCCTGCCGCTTATCTCGCCTCCACCTATTCTACTGCCAATTTGGTGTCTGCAATTCTTGGCCAACATTCTTCATCTCAATCACTTCCCCCTGCACCCTTTTCAGATTCTGCAGTAGAGAAATGGTCACATGGTCTCGACATTGCTCCACCTGTGGACCATGGTGTGCTGAAGGAGAAGAACTGGGACACACTGCGAACTTCCAGTATGGCCGAGTCTCTATTAGGTAGCTCTGTTGATGCAACTGAACGAGCTAGGCTTCTCGCTGCAATGGATAAGAACTCTGGGGCTTGGTTGCAGGCACTCCCTATCTCCTCCATTGGCCTCCGTTTAGACAACCCCTCACTTCGGATAGCTGTCGGCCTGAGACTCGGCACTGCCATCTGTGCCCCCCATCATTGCCAGTTCTGCGGTGCTGAGGTCTCCTCACTCGGCCTTCATGGACTGTGCTGCCGGAAAAGCGAGGGAAGGCATTCTCGACATGCATCCCTTAATGATGTCATAAAGCGTTCGCTTTCCACAGCTGGGATCCCTTCGAGGCTCGAACCCCCTGGCCTTTCATGCTCAGATGGCCAAAGACCAGATGGCATGACCCTAGCACCTTGGAGTTCAGGTCATCCTCTGGTCTGGAATGCAACATGTCCTGATACTTTTGCGTCCTCATATGAAAGGAGGCTGGAGGTGTTGGGTGTTGTGGAGGCTGGAGGTGTTGCATCCCTGGCCGAAGAAAGGAAGTCTGCCAAGTATGCACATCTGGCACCTCAGTTCATTATACAGCCAGCCGCCATAGAGACCTCAGGCGCCATAGGGCCCTCTCCCTTATCTTTTCTAGAGAAGTTAGACAGACGCATCCACCTGGCCACGGGAGACCCCGCTCTACACAGTTTCTCCTTCAGCGGCTGTCAGTAGTGGTACAACGGGGAAATACGGCAGCAATTTTAGGCAGTACAGGCAACTAACTTATTCATCATATTTATTCATTTTATTATTATTATTATTATTATTTTTTTTATTATTATTTGAATCAAATTTGCTTCTGCCACCCCTGTATTTATAATTGTTCATTATTTGATAACAATAATAATAATAATAATGATAATAAAAACAAAAATTTATAGACATACAGCTATTTAGTTTGAATGAAACAGCATCCAAAATTGGTCTGAAAATGACACAAGTTAATAATTATATAATATTGTACAGGCTCATTGCTATGCAATATTCTATCTATAAATTGATTAGTTTGGAGCATAACATAGAAACTTCGATAGAATGTTTCGACTCGAGTCTTCTTCAGCAATGCAACACAAATAAGGAATGACTTGCAGATTACAATTATATACTGGTTATGGGTGCAGTGTGTGATGCTCTGTGTAATTGCACATCTGCAAGTCATTCCTCATTTGTGTTGCATTGCTGAAGACTCTTGAGTCGAAACATTTTATCAAAGTTTCTATTTTATGCTATGTTTTATGTTCCAAACTAATCAATTTATTAATAATTATACTGCATGTGAAACTAGGACTTTAGTAAAATAATAAGAGAAAGTGATAATAACAAAATTTGGAAATCAAAATCAAATTTATTGCTGAATTAACACAATCTTAAGTCCAATAAACCACATCAATATGACACGATTCATCTCAACATACTACTTTTACTCTGTGTGTAGTTAATACGTTCCATACTCTGCACAGAAAAATGTGTATTACACTCCATCCCCTCATAACCACACACCTCTACTGCGGGCATGCCTCTCTACAGCGCACAAATTAGCCACTGAATTTCTTGCATAGAAAAAAAGCCTGAGACTCCTTGAAAAAGGTCTCAACAAGTTATAAAAAAGTATGGTTTTCCCCTGAGTAACAGGCAACTCTGAGATCCGGGCACCTTCAGGTCCCAAGGTGTTTGTATAAGATAATATGTGACAGGCTCTCAGAAAAGGGGTTATTTCACGGAAAAATTGAAATTGAGATATAGGCTCCAGAAGTAAGTCATTGGAAAAATTCTTTCTTTCTCCTATTTTTGTTTTTTGCAGAATTAGTCTTAGTGACCCTTACTCTAAGCCTATGCCAAATTTCAAATGTCAAAACAACTTAAAAGACCCCAAGCGTGTCGTGGAAAGACAAGCTACTTTTTATTCTCTCTCGTCCTCGAAGTACAATAAACGGGGAATGGGCGGAGTTTCAAACAGGCAGCTAAAAAAAAAACAGCATAGCTTTGAGACTATTGCATGTAATCTACAGCTTACCTCTGGCTGAAAGTTTACCACTACATCGAGTAGAGTAGCCAAAGATTCCGACAAGACCGGCTGTGAGACGATGAAAGCTAAAAAGAACTGCACGCAATACTCGTTAGTCGCCATTAAAAAGTGGCTACACGATTTAATTGCGTATGCGGAGTACGCCGTTAAGTATACGAAAACGTTAATTATACCGGAAGTGGAAATTCAATTTATGTTTTCTCGATTTTTAGTTCAATTGCTTTGCTGAATACAACCCAGTTCAACTGCCAGTTTCTCTGCGCGTCGAAGGTTTTACCCTCCAGTATTTTAGCACTAAGTTGAGATAAATTGTAGCTTTTTAGTAGCATAAAAAACTCAATTTTTTTGGTTTGCGTGAAATGTCCCCTTTTGTCGGAGCCTGTCACATACAGTATATTTATACAAGTCTTCAACAATCAAGTAAAAATTACAAAAAGCCTACAAATGTATCAACAACAATAACAATCAAACCATAAAACTAATACAAGCAATAGTATTCTATCTACTTGTAAGCTATAAGCAAATTAATGCTTACGATTAGTATATCCATTTTGTTGAGAAGAAAACTTGGAATCTGGCTGTAAGCTATGTACAGGATAAAATAGACCTTTTCCATGAGGGCATTTGAAGAATTGATGAATATTTCCATCTGCATCAGTCCAAGATCCATCACCACAGCCTTCCATATATTCATCCTATAATTATTGTACTATATCTGAACTTATCTAATCTAATATTCAAACATACTATGAAATATATATATATATATATATATATATATATAGATATACGCAAATACATTTATACACACATGGCTACTACACAATAGTACATTATACATACCCACAACATAAGGCTAGATAAGAAGTTGCTTGAAGATAGTTGGGAATTTAATGTAAATACTCTTAATAACACTCTATGCATTAAAAAAATCAGAAAAATGTTGCGATGACAATTAAAGGAATGGGAAGTCAGCACATTACTTAAACAAAATAAAAAATCAAGCCCTATGATAAAATTAAAAGAAAAGCATGGTAGAAATGTGACACTGGATCATATAATTAAGGCAGGATTGTAAGTATCTTTTATATGTCAACATTACAAGAACATGACACTCACAGCCCTTGTTTCAGTTACTTTTTTTCCTACTCTTGTTAAGCCCAAGTCACTCCTCTTTTACTCATTTTTTCCCTGACAAAGGACAAACCAATTGGTTAAATCACACATTCATAATCTAAATTAGTAATACAGAATTTTAACATAAAACTTGATATAGTGTTGTACGGTATACCGGTATTTTGTTAATCAGCGGTATTTTAAATCATACGATACTATATTTTTTCCACCCTAAACCCGGTATCGTTATTGGCGTTATTTTATTACCGTGTCAATAAACTGTGAAGGTAGTATCTAGTACAGTAGGACCTCAAGTATAACGGAACTCACGTATCCGTTGCAAAAGCAGCTGTTTTGCTCCCACCCTCCATTGCTGGCACAAACCATGCTGCAAAAGCAGCTGTTTTGCTCCCCCCCTCCATTGCTGGCACAAACCATGCTGCAAAAGCAGCTGTTTTGCCCCCCACGTTCTCCATTGCTGGCATTTACAATTTGAAGTAAAATTTTTAATTAAACTCAGTGAACCTCAGTATAACACTATAACGAACACCCTGTGGTCCCAAAGTGTTCGTTATTGAAAAATATACTATATTTAGTAATACCGGGGTATTTTGATTATATAGTATTGTGATATTTTGTAGGGCAATACCGTACAACACTAACTTGATATAACTTTTCATATAGCCAGATTGAAACACATGCAAATAAGAGACAACATAGGATTAATACTTGTTAACTAAATAGTTGACACTTGTACACTCCTTTCAAGCAGGTAAATTGTGAAGGGAAAAAAACATCAAAAAAATGAGGAAATAGCATGAGAAATGAAATTCTAAAAAATTCCTAGAATCTATTTATGTAATATATTGAGGCCAAATTATTTTTGCAGGTGGACATCAAGTGAATTATTAGTGAATGTTAAAAATTAAAATATATACTTAAAATAAGAGAAGCATGAACCTCTCTGTGATAATAATTCTGTGGAGTAGTGTATTAGGAATGGGATAACCACTGCTACTATTTAAGCTCTTACCTAGAGAATCACAGTTATTCAGCTAACACTTAACAGCAGGCAAACAAAAATAAGAATTAATAATACAACATAAAGGTTAATATACATACCAGCTCCATTCCAGCAACTTGTTCTGTCATCTTTGGCATGTTTCCAATCCACTTAACGACACCATATCTATATGGAACATCATTGTTATCTGTACATGGAATTTGAACTATCGAATTCACATGCACATTGTAGGATGGTTCGTCACCACTGGATGCCATGATGGGTGGTATATTCTGAGTTGGATACCCATGATGTGATTGCTGCTTCTCATAATTGTACTGCGAGTACTTATCAGTATTGTCATGACCATTCCTTCCTGAAGCACTGGCTTGAATATTACTTCGATGTTGATCATGAACCCATCCCAGTTCATGCTTGGCACTGTCCTGCCGCTCATAACGCTTCTTTCTGTCACTTTCGATTTGTTGAAATTGTCTCTTTTGTTCAGCCATGGCCTCTCCCAGATTTTGAGCTGTTTCAGCAAGCTCCTTATCCTCCCTTATTTTCTTCGCTACTGCAGCTTCTTTCAAAACTTTCTGCTGCTCCAACAAAACATCATTCTTGGGTTTATTCTGTTCACCAGCAATCATAGTAGCAATACTTTGTTCCATGTCATCTTTAATTGTATCTACAAGAGACTCAGGAAGAGCAAGGCAGTGGTCTCTAGGAGCTCCTATACGATGACTAAGCCCATCCACACCCACACTGTTCGCAAAGTCTGAAGCATATACCACGTCATCCTATAAATATACACAATATGCTGATTAAAAAAAAAAAAAGAAAAGTAAAAATTAGTTGTTTAAAAACAAGGAAAACTCAGTCAGTGCAAAAAGTCAAATAACTCATGGTTATAGCCCCTAGTACAGTAGACCCTCTCATATCCGAACCTAATGGGACCGACCCTGGTTCGGATACGTGAAATTTCCGGATATGTGAAGCCACTTCATAAAATGAGTTTTTAATGATTTTTTGATGATTTATGTGAATGAAAGAGTTAATTATTAATAATGAATCATTTTAAAGTCATTTGCTTTAAACTTTCATTTCTCTTGATGGCAGCTAAATCTCTTATCTGCTTCAACACGCTGATGTGGGAGTACTATCCTGCTATCACTTGTACCACAGCAAGCATTTGTCAAGCATATCATATAATAGTCTATAATACAGTTAAAGTTGCTGCTCTGGTCTGGACTGGAGCTAAGCTCAGACAATTGTAACCACAGATTAGCTGTAATGAAGTTTATCATAGCTAACCAGTACAACTTACCACCCCCAGAGCAGCCTCAGAAGTGCTAAACCTAGATTGGGAGATAAGACAGCAGTTGGACTGCTACAATTCAAAAGTACATGTAATTGTGTGGCTTTAATTGATTTCTCTGGCCTAGGCCGGATAAAGCGGGAGCCGGTTATGTGAGGCCCGGATATGCGAGGGTCTACTGTACTAGGTTACTGCTCAAAACCAAACTAGAATTTATGAAGTCAGAGCAATGACAGCTAAGCCAAGGATATGACTCGTTAGATATTTGTTTACACTCTGCAAATCTAGCTTGTATAGTCAAATAATTTATATTATTATTGCTGTAACAGGTCACAGAAATGCCCTTACTGTATGAATACCAACTAATGTGTAATCATAAGTTTTAGTTGGAGTAGATTTTGAAGCCCATTTAACAGTTCCTGTCTTCTTCTTTCCACGTATATCATGAAATTGAACACGTTCTCCAATTTTAAAAACAGAAGGGTAATCTACAGAAGATTCCTTCAGTGTAGACTTTGATCTAGTGTTTCCACTAGGAGTGTCCTCTACGTCTACAGCACCACTAGGAAGTGCTTGTCCCTTCTTAGATCCAGCAACAGCATGAGTAGACAGTCTGTTCAGTGGTACAAAGATTCCATGGCATTTTTCACAGCTAAAATAACGTCGACCGAGACAAGTTCCATCACTATTTCCTGTACCCTTTTCAAATAGCTGCAAGATGTATGAAATATAAGTTTATATTCACTAATAATCCTTCGTGAAAACTCAAAGAAATTAAACTACTAGTGGTGTGCTTGAACACAAATGGCGGGGCGACCCTCCCTAGTTAGGTTACACAAAATTAATTTATAGGTTACACAAAATTAATTTAAACTTCTTACACACCTACTACTAAAAAATGCTCAAGTTAAATTACATATGGTTAAGGGGTTTCAATGCCATAGTAACCACTCACCACAACTGTTTGACCTAAAACGCCAAAATAAAAAAATCAACAAGCATTTCTTAAAAATTACCGCAACCCTACATTAAGACATGCCTACTGGTGTAGTAGCCGACAAAGCTGTGTAAAGGTAGTTAATATATTTATTTGTTAGTAAAAATTTACTGTGTGCTATTATTTAGCTAAACAGTAGCTGTAACGCACAACGCTTTCACACACACACATACACACTTGTTCACTGGACATACCAACACAAGATTAACCTTCGTGGTTAGACTATTGGACAAGGGATTTTCAAGTAACAACAACACAGTTACATGGGACATATAACTACGATAAACCAACTTACCACCTCAACTAATTGGAATAAAAAATGAAAGTTTTAACAGCACCCACAAAAGAATTTAAAGCGGTGAGCAATCTAATATTTTTGGATGATAAGGATAGAAGTCAATTAACCATTGGAAGTTTGGGGCAGGGTCCTTACAAACAAAAAATATCCCCAATTTCAATTGTGTTACCCCTGATAGTGTCTCGCTCACTCGCCAATTATTACAGTACATTACAATGTTAAACAAAAGAGTAACTGAAACTGTTACCATTGTAAACAAATCAGAAAATTAAAAAGGACCACAACCTGACCACACAATGCACAACTAAAAAGAAAAGAAAAAAGCATAGCTTACTTTGATTCCAAAGACTGTTCCTGGAAGACCATTGACTTTTCCTTTGTACATTATTGTGCCTTTTATTCGACCGTTCTTAACATGTCCTGGTCCATACATATCCACAAATACAATGCTATCCTGTTTTAAAGCAAGTCCTAACTTCAGTGCTCCATTAGTAAAGGCAGTAAATCGATCTGAAGGTTTCGAGATAGCATCTAAAATCAAAAATTCTTCCTTGCTAAGAGGAGCTAAGTCTTCTTCTTTAACACATATAAACACTGAGTGATCATGGACTAAGCGATAGTTAAAATTGAGATCACTCACAGCATGGTATTCGAATAATTCTCCACGCAATACCCGTAGTGTTGAGTACTGGTCTCTACCAGTGAACTTTGCAACAGTAGACATTACAGCTCCATTAGCTTTGAATCCTTCCATATCTTTGATCACAATATGACGATTATAGCTGGCCATTGCTCCATCTACCCTAAGTTCAAGCATATAGATAAATTTATAATACATAAGTATCACTAAATCATACTAACTCTCACATGATTGATTAACAAATGTCAAACACATGTATTGTAAGAGTAATAAAATGCCCATTGCTCTCTTTTTCTCATTGATATTGATAATGCAGTAGGATATATATATTAATCATTGTATTTAACCCTTTCCCCACGGATAAGAGTCAGTTCGACCTGGTCAGACAATGGGCTACAAAAGCCCCGATTACCGCGATATGTTTGACATAATATGCACGTTTTATATACAGTGCATTCAGCTTAAAGAGTGAAATTTTGGAAATTATCATTACAGAAACAAAATACAGTCTTTTAATAAGCATGTACCTTGTTGATAATCATCTAAATACTGTACATTGACAATTTAACTCATGGAAGGTTGAGAACCATGTATCTCCCATAGACTGTAATACATTATTTGCCATTATATTTGACATCACACTTTTTTCTACGTGTCATCATTCATCGTAATTGGATCTGTGTGTGAGACACTTTAACTGCCTGTAATATGGGTATCCCGCTTTAAAGTATCGATTGCATGCTTGACATGGCTTCTCGTTTTACTACCATGCACGTCACTGGTAAGCAGTTTCTGGCAACTTCATAACATCTAATTAGTAATAAGAAATGAACAACCAAACAATACAGAAAAATAGATATGTAATGTGCATAAAAGTGAAATAAATCAATAGCATGATCATGCAATGGAAAAAAACATGCATCCTTATAACTCAAAAGTCAATGCCACTGTGCAAGCCACAACATTAGCTATTACCACACCCAGTATTTAATTATATTGAGAAAAAATAATCTGAATAGCGGTTCTGGGAAAGAAGTTTGATGGAGTATTAATGGCTAGGCTATAAATTATCTTTATTATTATTTTATTCATTTATTTTATTTTATTACTATTTTTTTTTCTTTTGCAGGACTTTCAGGATCACACCACAATTTTGCAGGAAGAGGTTGAGTGGTGTGGACATATTTGCCTCTATCTACTCAAGTTCATACCATTGGATGTTTTTTTTTCCAGATGCTGTGACTATGAAGCTGCTTACCAAAATAACTACACCTATGACTCTGTGGACAATGTGGTAAAGAAGTAGGAATCACATCGAAAAGTGATCGGAATAGTTTACCAGAAGGAAGCTGCTGATACATCTTCTTTCGATGTAACAAAAACGATAGTAATATCTATCCCATTACACCCAATCATGTGGAAAATGAGCACTGTTCTTGATGCAACTTCTTGTGCTAAATTGACATTATGTTTTATTATGCAGCATCCAATAATTCTGTATTTATGGCTAGATGTTATAGCCAAGTATGATGCAGCATGGGTCCATCAAGTTCCTGGGAAACTCAAAGCCCCATGTGGTTGTTCTTTGTCATGTCATTGTACTTGTAGTATATATTTGTTTACGTCGTAGTATTAGCATGTGTCGCTTGTTATACCTTGTTGTTGTTATTTTACATATTCGCATATGCCATTTTCATTTCAGTGTTAGTGTTAATTTGTTTGCGTCTTTCAGTGAGTTTTCTTGTTGTGAAGTGTCATGTAAATTTCAATGTGTCATGTATCGGGGGTGCTTAGTCTAAATCAGTTTTGTCAAGGTCAGAGTTTTCGGGAGTGGAAAATATAGGAATTATTGTGTTTGAATAGTCTGTCTTGTTGTTAACCATCAGTGCGCATACACGAGAGGGTTATAGTAGCCGTCCTGTCTGTTTGTCTATCAGTCTGTCATGCTCTGATTTTGGAGATGACTGACAATTAACCATTAATTTAGGTATGAACTTACTCAGGATGAAGACTTACAACCTTTAATTTGTACTATTTTTTTAATTTCGGGCTAATTGTTGAGAAAACGCAAAGCTTTCAGCTCTAAGTATAAGGTACCAGCTTTAATGGATAACGTTCCCTAGCGTCACACACATGAGTAAATAATTGTTGCAAACAGCGATGTAGCTTGCTTTATGCTCAGGGAAGTTAAAGGAGTTGAAAGAAGTGAAGTTTCGCGTTGAAAATGTATACCGGTGAGTGTTTCTGCCCTGTCTAGCTTCTTCTCTTATGATGACAGCGTTTCCATGTACCATTTTCATTGCTTGAGCTATATTGACGTTTGATTAAAATAACTAAAAGATTGCTTGTTCTTTTGGAAGGAGATTATATTGTAATAGCTAGGTAGTGTTTAATAACGCTAAGGGTTCCCACCTTTGGTACTTCTTTCTCAATGGTATTTTGTATGTCATTGTCAGCATTTGACTCGTTTTAGTCAATTGTATCTTAGTCGTCACTGTCGAAGTGTGAAATAAAGTATGGGCATGCTTGCTTGAAGGGACTCAAGTAAGGGGAACTATTATTGTTTTCCTTGTCACTATGAGATGTCAAATCTGTTTTTCTGTCAGGTGTCTTGTCTGACATATCTAAAGTTATGTTCACTGACTCTGGTATTTTGTCTAATTTTGTGTCTGGCGTTTTTAATACATTTATGTAAGTCAAATTTGTACCACAGAGAGCATCAGCAACTTCCCAAACACGACTCTGGCAAACACAGATGAAGATCTTGATGGAGCACACTCTTCCAGTATAAGTGAAACCTGGATACCCTGTTCCATGTATGGTCCTGATGTAACTAGACTGGTATAACATAACAACAATAATAGCAATGAGCTCGCACAATAGTGTCATAATCTGCAATACATTGTTGTCTCTGTATTGACCATATTCAGTAGAATACCACAAAACCAGCCCGTAACTCGATCCAATTTACTCTCCGCGAACTGATTATTGTATGCGACTTGCGCACAATTTGAACACGTACCAATTAACTGTACCAAACAATTTACCACAAAGAGCTTTCACCTCAAAGGGACTACCAGTACTGTAGGGCAGAATCAGCAGTGTAGATAATTAATATTTGTTCACTTTCTAAAAAATATTACTAAACAATATTATAAAATCATAACTCCATAGTAGCAGGGCCATAATCAAATACAATATGAAATGAACAAAATCAAAGGTT